>Ga0325411_1003072_pt1 | contig 18789 bp, 6 predicted proteins | sample PopdelMetagenome_13_FD_206181 | JGI IMG/M metagenome (GOLD analysis project Ga0325411, IMG submission 206181) | Populus deltoides microbial communities from Bellville, Georgia, United States - Xylem-PdIQD-R4 | ecosystem: Host-associated > Plants > Phyllosphere > Stem > Wood/Secondary xylem...
TGAAGCGGCAAAGATAAACAAGACCTTAGAATAGTTAGGCTTAAACCAACCACCCAGGGTTTAACTCATTACAGTAAACCCACTATCGCCCATATAAATAGACTACTGGTAGATTAGACATAATAAAATATTAGGAATAAAAGTTAAGTACCAATTAGGGGTGAGCAAAAAAATCGATTAAATCGAGATAACAAAAAAAAAACAACCAAAAAAACCGAATTAACTAATTAAAAAAAACACAAAAAATTTCCAGTTTGGTTCAGTTTCAGTTTCCAAAGTCTGAAACCGATTGAACTGAACCGAACCGGTTCAACCAGGCCAGCACTTAAAAAAAAAAAGCAAGTATAAATGAGATGTTTTCTAACCTTAAACCTAAAGTAACATTCAGCTGCCCCCTTTTCCTTTACTCTCTGCATCTCTCCCCTCCCTTTACTCTCTGCATCTCTCCTCTTTGATTTTTCTCCCATCCCTTTACTCTATGTAAACCTAAAGTTACAGGCTTTATAGGGTGTCATTTGATATCAGTGCTCTTGTAGTTTAGTGAAATAAGATCTGCATGTTTTTGGCCCAAATGTTGTGGTTTTGTGGTGCTCGACAGTTTTAGTAAGTTCATATATTAGCCAAAATCTGCTTACGCTTCTGTTTAATTCTTTCCCTGCGGCGATGTTGATAATTGCTTTTGGAAATGCTTCTGGTTGAATCCAATAGTCATGCACTCGATCAGATCTTTGGTAACCTCAATAGGATGAGATTTGGATGCATGCATGATCATGATGTGGGTAAGTGGTGGATTTTTTTCCCTTTCATTCCCTCTTTTTTTCCTCGGTTTTGTTTATTATCTTTTGCTGGCTTATGTGGCTGAGGGTTTAGACATATTTGTTCATACAAGTTTCAGCTATCCATTATATACATATTGTTGAAACTGACATGACATCTTTATTGTGCGTAGCAGAAGCTTTAGAGGCTCTTGTTTTAATTGTGGGCGGTCAGGGCACAGAGCATCAGAATGCCTAAATAAGGAAGATTTTTAGTTGTCTTCTTCGACGTAGGGATTTTTTTAGGACTGTTAACAAGTTGGAGGCGTTGCACTTGGGAATTGCTTTCTATTTGTTTGCAACTAGTAGACCTTGTAACATTCTCTGAAGAAGGAGTGGATTGAATCTGAAATTAGCTCTCTCATGTATGATGCTTGTAGTTCATTTTTTCCTTCCTTGTCAAATTCTCATTAGCCTCCGGATGCTGTTTCATTCAATCTTTGTTTTTCTGTTGATGTATTTATATTATTGCTCTTTTCGGCTACTGTGAAAAATATGGTCAGTAAAAAGCCTAGAAAAAACTCACCGGAATAATTTCAGTTTGAACCGGTTTGGAAGGGAAAAAAATTGAGCTGAACCAAAATTAATCTGTTTAAACCAATTTTTGGTTTAGTTTGGTTCAAAAACTTAAATTTTTTTTGGTTTGGTTGTTTATTTTGGTCCAAAACTAGAACGAATCGAAAATGATCAGCCCTAGTACCAATATAGCTTACCTCAGATGGGATGCTTTAAGGTGATAATATCTTTTCTTTGGCATAATTAGTTTTTTTATCTTAAAACTATAAAGACCAATTACGGTTTTCTAGTGACTATAATACTAAGTAATGACTCATTTCCAATATAAAACATTTTCCTCTCTCTAAACAATTATTTTTCCCTCTTCTTAAAAAAAAGTGTGTGGTCTCCATGATATCAGGTGCAACAATATCATTAGGTAAGACTCAAGATTATTGTTTGTCATTAATTAAGCAAAAAAAAAAAATGTTAATTTATGGTTCTCAGATTGACATCTTTCATTTTATATAGATAACATAAATTAATAAGTACTCCCTTCATTAGTTCTTTTGCATGAAACAAAAAATTTAAAGAAAACACCAGACTTTAGTACATTATAATTTATTTAACCATATATTGTATAAAATCTTATGCATTCTTGAATTGTAAATTTAAAAGGTACAAAATGACACAATAAAAAAAATTATTATTTGTAAACTTTGACTTTCAAAATGACTCAATGAAATTGGACAACTAAAATTTCTAAAAGACCAATAAAAAAAATGGAACGGGGAGAGAAATAGATATAATGTCATGTTTTTATTATATGATTATCAAACTTTTTAGGAGATATTTTCTTTTTTATGCAAAAAAATTATTTTTCTTTTTATTTATAATGATGTCCCAAAAAAATCCAAGTAGTTTAAGAACAAGGCTTATGCTATAGATAAATGGTTAATCTTTTGATCCTACTAATTTGATCAATTTTTCTTAGCCAAGGTGATTGGTGCCTGGTAAGTCAAGGTGACTAGTATCTGAAAAAGTTCTCTTTGGTAGATTGGAGGACTCTTCAATGTTTAAATAAATATTTTTTTCAGAGAAAAGACAATGATATTTTAGAAAGAAACTCTTAAAATAGATATGCAATAGAGAATGAAGATTGTGAATTCAGTGACTTTGTAGGATTCATAGGGTTTTTATAGCCCGTGAATCTTGTTCTTTTGTGTAGAGAAGGGGTTGTAGTGTTATCTTGCCCTGATAACTTTAAAGAGAGATAAATATCATTTACACATCATTAAGGAGAGGAAAATATATCTTACACATCATTAACGAGGAGAAAATATCTTATGGATCAACGTGTTTTTATATACGTTATTTTCTTTGTTTAAAATCCATGTTTAAAAAGGACTAAAGGCATGGTGAAAACCCATCATCTCTATGCTTAACTACGTGTTGAGCCTAAGTACATATGAGTCTGGCAAGCTGCTAGATCCAACATCTTTAAGCTCAGCTATGTGCTGAGTCCAAGTACATGTGGGTCTGACAATTTGCTAGACCTAACATCCATGGGCTCAGCATCTCGCCGAGCCTAGATACATGTAGAACTAACGATCTTTCTTGGCCCTATTTTGAGCCACAAGACTTTTTTTTTTTATTTTTTATCATGTCCTTTAACATAAAATGTTAAGGTCAAAAGATACTCATCTCTCTACACCATTGGGTATATAAAAGTCCTTAGAATGACCTATAGTTTATTCCTCATTAATGATGTGTAAAAGATATTTGTTTCCCATTAATGATGTGTAACTGATATTTATCTCTCTATAAAGCTATCAAGGAAAGATGACACTTCAACCCCTTCTCTCCATAAAAAAACAAGATTCATAGGCAATAAAGACCCTATAAATCCTTCAAAGTCACTAGATACACATTCTCTATTATTTACTGCAAATTTATTTTAGAGTCTCTTTTTAACGTATCATTGTCTTTTCTTTTAAAAAGATATTTACTTAAGCATCGAAGAGTCTTCAAATTCACCAAAGAGAACCTTTTGCAGGTACCGATTATTGACTATCTTAGCTAGAAAAAATGAATCAAATTATTAGAACTAAGAAATTAACTAATTACATAAAAATATTGTTCTTAAACTACTTGATTTTTTTGGTACATCATAATATTGTTTGCAATGCTCTCAAGGGAAAAAATGCAATCGAGAAGAATATCCAAAGTTTTTGAGATTTGTATACTACCTTTATATCTGAAGGAATTAGTGGTTATCAATAAATATAATACTATTTGCACAATTATCTATGAAATGAACAAACACTTTATTTTACTTTTCCAAAGTATTTTACTCTTCTCTGTTACTGTTTATTGAAGGTAAAAGTATCTTTAGAGTTTTACAATGCATTTATTGTTCTATTTTACTAATTTTAGTTCAGTTGCCACAACAAATATTCAAAGGGTAACAATCTCCCTCTATATCAAAGCATAATATAGTTCTATCTTTTTATGTATTCATTATTATTTTAAAATACAAATGTTATATTTATAAATAACCCAAAAATTAAATGAGGGGGAACTCATTGTTCCCTTTCTTAAAAAGCATTGTTTATTTAAATAATATTTCTCTTTTTTATTGTTTTTTTAATTTATTATTCAATAGGTTTGCTTATCTCAGTTTCATAATCCGAGTTGCCAGTTTAGCCGGTTAACTTAGATTTTTTTATCTTTTTTAGTTGAGCCCCCCCTCTAATTTTATCCTTCAATATTTGGTTGATTTGAAATAAGACTTCATAATTATTTTTGTTTGATTTTTATGAGGTTATTTTGATCTCATTACTTGGGTCATGAGTTTGACAAGTTAATCCGGGTTGAATCAGTTATTTTTTTCTTTTTTTAATAGATTTTTTTTATTTTATCCTTTAACTTTAGATTGATTTGGAGTTGAACTTCATAATTTTTTTATTTGATTTTTATGGAGTAACTTAGTCACATGGAACGGGTTGCGAGTTTGGCATGTTAACTTAGGTTGACTCGAGTTGTTTGTCTTTTAGTCTTTTTATTTAATTAAATATTTTTTCAATTTAATCATTTAACATTGAGTTGATTGAGAATTGAATTTCATAATTTCTTTATTTGCTTTTTATAAGGTTATCTTGGTTCCTTGATCATGGTTAAGGATTTGGCAAGTTAAACCGGGTTGACTAGATTGATTCAACATGTTTTCATCTCAATATTTTTTTTAAAAATATTATATTAAAATTTTTTAGTCAAATTATATTTTTATCAGTTATTCAGGTTGTTTTTGGACCCGTTAAGCTGACCGGGTCATATCGAGTCAACCCCCAAACAATTTAATTTTTTTTTACTAAAAAAATACATTAAAAACACTTGAAAATTTTTATAGGTTATAAAACTTAATCTTGCTCTCAGAGTAGAAAGAAAAGATTAAGTGATTGTGTCCTATTTATTTAGGTTATTTAGTTGGTAGTTGTTTAGTAATAGGTAAAAATACTATTTTTACTTTTTAATTTTTTTTATTGATTAGATGTTAAAAAAAAAAAGCATTTTTTTATTTTAAACTTAGTTTTTTTTTTAATTTTATTCTCCAATATTAGCTTTACTGGATATTAAACTTCATAATTTGTTTTGATTTGCTTTTTATAGAGTTTTCCAGTATTATGATCCGTGTCACGAGTTTTGTAGGTTAGCCGTGTTGACTCGGGTCATTCTTTTGTTTTTTTAATTAATTTTTTTCTCAACTTTATCTTTCAACATTGAGTTGATTGAGAATTAAACTTTATAATTATTTTTTTACTGTAGTAATGAACAATGAAAAGCCAAATCTTTTTCACTTTGATCCTCACATTTGTGAGGTTTTTTTTTATTATTATTACAAACTTAGTTTCTTTTTTCAACTTCATCCTCCGACATTGGGTTTATCAGGTATACGTAATACCAGGTCACTAGTTTTGAAGGGTTAGCCGTGTTGACTCATGTCATTTTTTTGTCATCTTTATAATTAACTTTTTTTTTTTATCAACTTCATTATTCAATATTGAGTTGATTGAGATATGAGCTTCATAATTTTTTTTTTCTTATTTGCTTTCTATGGGGTTATCATAGTCTTCTGACCCGGCTCGCGAGTTTACGGGTTAGCCATGTTGACTCGGGTAATTTTTGTCATTTTTTAATTGATTTTTTTTCAATTTAATCCTTCAATATTGGGTTGATTGAGAATTGAACTTTATATTTTTTTTATTTGATTTCTATGGAGTTAATCTCGATCTCTTGACCCGGGTTTGACAGTTTAACCCGAGTTGACCTAGGTCATTTTTTTAATCTTTTTTTATTATTTTCTTAATTTAATCATTTAACATTGAGTTAATTGGGAATTGAATTTTATATATTTTTAATTTTCTTATGAGGTTATCACGATCTTATAACCTGAGTCATGGGATAGGTCGGTTGACTCAGTTTTTTTGTTTTTTTTTTAGTTGATTTTTTTTTTCATTTTCATCTTTCAATATTAGGTTGATTGAGAGTTAGGCTTCATAAATTTATTTTTATTTGTGTTTTATGAGGTTATCTTGGTCTTATAACCGAGTTCATGGGTTTGTCTGTTGACTTGGGTGGTTTTTTGTGCTCTTTTTTTAATTGAGTTTTTTTTTTAATTTTATACTTCAACATTAGGTTGATTGGAAATTGATCTTTATAATTTTTTTTATTTGTTTTCTATGGGGTTATCCCGATCTCATAACTCATGTTTGGCAAGTTAACCCGAGTTGACTCAATTTATTTTTTTAGTTGAATTTTATTTCAATTATATCCTTCAACATTGGGTTGATTGAGAATTGAGTTTAATGATTTTTTTTATTTGCTTTGTATTAGGTTATCAGGGTATCATGACTTGGACATCAAATTTAATAGATTAACCCGAGTTGATTCGAGTCACTCTAATATGTTGTCGTTTCAATATTTTTTAAAAAAATATGTTGTCTTAATTTTTTTAAGTCAAACTATATTTTATCTTTTAAAATAATTACTCCATATGCTACTTACTCCTTTTGTCCCAAAGTTTAATTCTCATTTGATTTTTCATATAGATTAAAAAAGTGCAATTAATTACATGCCATATCATTTATTTTTAAAATAAATTGTTTTTCAATCCTACACTTTGTTTTAGAATGCAATACACGTCAAATTAATGGATTAGGTCAGTGGTGAGAAGTTTATTTACCAATAAATAAAAAAGGTTCCAAATCCTAGAGCATGCATTTTTTTTTTCATTTTCTCAAAGAAAACCTCAAATATATCCCCAAATTATTTTTTATATCAAATTTACCTCTAAACTAGTTTTAATTCTCAATTAAGGACTTTTGTTAAAATCACTTAATGAAAAATGTTATGTTTCCTACAAAATTACATCATTCCTTAAAAAAAAGTACAATTTTGGATGAAAAGCCTTACAAATGGATTGAAATCTTTAATAAAAAACTTGTACACATTTGATGATAAAATTAATGCAAAGATCACCAGAGACAATTTTAAGGTTTGTCCTAATTTTTTATTCATACTCTGCTAAGGTGAGGAAAATAATAAAAGGGGCTGTTGTTTTGTACATGACTTGAAAAGAAGAGTGACAAATTTGATGTAAATAAGCTTATTTCTTTTTTTCTTGTTGATGAAAAATAAGTGTTATAAAGTCTAAATATAAACGATATCATTATTTAATTATTAATTTTTTTACTTTTATTTTTTTTTGGTTTATTTTTTAAAGAAATCATGAAGTATCTAAGATAAATGAACGAGAAAGTGATTGGATTAAAAGAATTAAAGTCGTAATCATGGATATAATAGAAAAAATAGTAATGAACATTTTAATTTTTTTTTAAAATAGATAATAATTTTAGAGCATTTCAAAATAGAAAATAGACTATTATTTAAAAAAACAAATAATAATTATGAAAATTGGCAATATTAAGTCAAATAATCACTCAACCCAACTTAAAATATTAAACTATTAACTATTAAATAAATTCTTAAGACATTGATTTTATAATTATCTTATTTATTATGACAGTGTTTGTTTGTGCGGTTGAACCATGCTTTTCAAATTTTTTGATTTTGTTAGCTTCAAATTATTTTTTTTCTATATGTTTTTAGATCATTTTGATGTGCTGATATAAAAAATATAATATAATTTCAACGTATTTCTAAGCAAAAAACACCTTGAAAAGAAATATCTATTACATTTTCAAACACACTTTATATCTTTAAGCATAACCACGTTGGTAAATTAAGTATAAAGCTAAAACATGTGAGGGTTTTTACTGTAGCTAAAATAACTGTTCATCCTCTCAAAAATCATTGTGGATTAAAGCAATGATATTTTTTCAAAATTTCTAATTTGATCCTTAAACTTTTTCTTTGCACAATTAAACCCATTTTAGTCTAAATTAACATATTTTTTTAATAGATGATTGGATTGAAACTCAAAGGACTAAAGTGAATAATATGGGTAAAATAAGTGGTGCCTTTCAAATTTGTTTGAAAAGTACATTTGAGTCCCTTATCTTTTTAGCTATTAAATGACCAGTCCCTCTTATTATAAAAACATTAATTTTGGTACCAAACTTCATTTTCATCATTTTTCATCCTATTTGGGTGAGAAGAGAGAGAAGGGATCGCTGAATTCTGGTCTACAAAAAAAAAGTTATCGTTGTAACAATTTCGACCACTAAAACGATAGATTTTTTATTCAAGTGGTTCCATATAATAAAAAGAATTTAAATTAGGTGTTTTGCTTACCTTATAAGTGAATCAAAAAAATAGATTTGAGCTCGTGAAGATTTTTAGTTTCGAGTTTATTTTGAGTTTTAAAGCGGTTTTTTGTGCTTTTGAAGGTTATGAATTGGTTTAACAACGTTTTTAGAGTGTTTTCTAGATGTTTTGGGTTGAAAATAGGTTTTTAGAAGAAAAAAAAAAAGCAAGCCTAATTTTCCGACAACCATAATGGTAGAAATTTGAGGATCTGAGATGATGCATAATCTGTTAAAGCTGAATTGGGGCGTACGACATGTCTTCCGCCCCATTAACTTACAAAAAAAAAATATAGGCCCTCATGCAAGCCTTTATTCATGGGCCAAACATTATATATATAATTTTGGTTTTTTAATTAAAACATATTTTATATGTTTTTCTATAAATAATTTTTAAATTTGTATTTTACTTTTCTATAATTTTATTCTTTCTTATTTAGACTTTCTTAAATAATAATTATTTTTTAATTATATTGGATTTATTTAATTTTTGAAAAGTTAGTATGATTCCTCTATAATTTGTTTAATATTTTATATATATTAAATTTATTTTTAGAAATAAAAAATATTTTTTTTTATAATATTTTTAATATGTGCACCCTTGCATGATATTTTTTCTCCTTTTATTTTATTCAATAAATTTTATATGTGTGTCGATTTATGTTACAAAATGATTTTAATAAATAAATTCATTAAACACAACTAGATAAATAACCAATATTGCGATAAATATCTTAATCTATATTTGTCTCTCAGTCTTTTGAATTTTGTTTTTATTTCTTTACATGATAGTTCTTGATTTATTTAATTATATGCATGCATAAGTTTTTCAATTTACATTTAAGATTATTTTAATGTAAAAAACACATTAAAAAATTCGACATGTTCATTTTTTATTATTATGTATTGATGTTTTCAACTTGATTCTTATTCATTATATTTTCTTTTTATTTTTTTCTTTTATCCTTTTATAAAAGTTTTATTATTTTTAATTTTACCCTTTGATCCAATTTTGTAGTGTGTTGTTTTTTTTCCCCATTTTGGATCTTATTCTTTTAACTAATTTTCTATTTGTTAATGTTTTTATTCTTTTCAATTTAACTCTCAAATTAAAAATTTGTTGTTGCCCTTTAATTTATTTTTTTATTTTAATTTTAACCCTCATTCTTTTCATTGTTTTTTTTGTGTAATTTTCTTTTTTGGATTTAAACATTCAACATTTGATTTCTTAGCAATTGAGCTTCATGATTTTTTTTCATGTATAATGCTTAAAGTCTGATGACTTGGGACACATGTTTTAAAGGTTAACAGAGGTTGATATTTTTTTTGTCTTATTTTCTTTTCCGCAGCTTTACCCAGAGCAATATTTTTGAAAAAATTCTTTTTGTTGTTGCTACCTCATGTTTTTATCATATTATTAAATTAATTATTATTTAACCTAATTATCAAGTTTCTCTCACTTCTTTAAAAACATAATTGTTTCCAGAACTTTTTTCTTCAGGTGAAAAAAAACTTGGTGCGACCTACGGGGCCACCAAACTAGAAGGTGTGAGAAATTATTGTTCACTCACACTCGTTGCATTGTGGATTACAATAGTAATCCACATTGGTTTGCTTTTTTTTTTTGGTTGAATTTTTGTTATGATTTTTTTAAATTTGTTTTTGCGAGTTTCATCTTTTAATATTAAGATAGTTGACAATTTGACTTCATAATTTTTTTTGCCTTTTATTTTGCCTTTATATAGGGATAACGTGGCTTGCGGGTTTGCTAGAGTAATCTAAGTTGCCCCAATTTATGAGTTTGGTAGGGTGTTTTTTTTTTAATTGAACTTGATTTTTTTTATCGTCTATTTTTTTCTTATGTAGTAAAAAAATTAGTTCAAGAGAGAAGCCATGTTATTAAACTTTATAAAGTCCATGGACATGTTCAGTGGTTTGGCTGGTTGAGCTGGTTCGCAGGTTTGACGAGTTTGTCTGTTTTTATTTTTTTAATTATTTTTTTCAACATCTTGGTATTGGGTTGGTGTTAGATTTTACAATTTTGCAATTTTTGTTATTATATAGTTATAAAAAAATAGTTTTGAAAAAACAATTATAATCTTTGAATTTTTTTTATTTTACCCTTCAATATTAGATTAGTTGGGAAATAAATTGCATGATTTATTTTTATTTTCTTTCTATATGGTTATTATTATCTCAAATAAGTATTATTTTTAGGTTGGTGCGCAATTTTGTGAGCATATATTTTTATCAAATAATTAAATAAAAGAAGTTTATTTAAAAAAATTATAAAATTTGATAGAGTGCATGACACTGGTTTATGGAAGATATCGTTGTTTATAGCTGTATCCATGCTCAATCATAACTCACAATAGTGGAATATTAAGGAGAAGGGACAAATAAAAGAAAATGAGAAAGGAAATGAGAAAGGTATTAGAAGAAACTATTAAGCTTATTGAATTGCACTATTAAGAATCAACACTTGTCAAAAATTGTTTTTTTGGCAAACTAGCACAATCCAAAAATTAGTTGGAAAAACAAAACAGCTTTTGAATTGCATTGTTAGGAACATCGTAACCCCTTGGATCATGTTGTTTTCAACAATGCAACTAATAGATTGCATTGTTCCTAATAGTGTAATCCATGTGGTTTGCACAATTCGGAATAACAAAAATCATATAATTATAATGTTCGCTACGTCTTTTTTCTTCATCTCATTTTTCTTTTACTTCACCCTTCTTCATTTTGAGTCTTTTGTTCTTATTTCCTTGCCTCATTTGTTATTTCTTCCTTCTAAACTCATTGCTCCATCTCCTTCACCCTTCACCATGTCGATGCACTACCACTACCACCTTAACAAATCAAGGTAAGCACTCTATCTCACTTTTAATTTTATGAATTTAGTTGTTATATATATATATATATATTGTGATTATGTTAGGATTTAAGTGATTATTGTTCAAATTTATTTTGTTATGTTAGGGTTTAATTGAATGTAGATAATTTTGGTATGGATTAATGCTATAAATTATATATAAAAATAAATTAGATCAATTATGGTTTTATGTTAAGTTTTGAGACCAATAAGGATAATTAGAGAATTTTATCTAATTGAAGCAATTGATGCTATAAATTATATCAATCAGGTTTAAATTAAAGCAATTAGGGTTTTGCTTTGAATTTTAGGACAAATTGGGATAATTAAAGAATTTTATCCAATTAAAGAAATAAGGTATCAATTGAAGTAGTTCATGCTATAAATTACATTAATTAGGTTTAAATTAGATCAATTAGGATATTATGTTGAATTTTAAGACAAAATGGGATAATTGGAGAATTTTATCCAATTAAATAAATTAAGTATCAATTGAAGAAATTAATGCTATACATTAGATCAATTAGGTTTAAATTAGATCGATTAGGGTTTTAGTTTTAGTTTTGAGACTATTAGGATGATTGTAGAATTTTATCTAATTGAAATAATTAGGTATCTATTGAAGCAATTGATGTTGTAAATTACTTTAATTAGGGTTTTATGGTTAATTTTGGGATAATTTAGGATAATTAGAAAATCTTATCCAATTGAAGCAATTATGTATGAATTGAAGCAATTGATGCTATAAATTTTGATTGAATTTGTGAGAATTTGCAAGAATTAATCAAAGTGAGTTTTTTTTATTAGAATATAACTTCTAATATGGTATTGTTAAGTTATTATGGTGGTATTATTGTTAATGATATGAATAATAGTATCACTTGTAATGGAGGCAACAATGTGATTCTGAGTACTAGTTTAGTTATGTCACTAATTGGACTTAAATAAGTAATATGTGGAGGAATAAAAGTGGAGAATTATAATGATGTTGAGGTTGTTATTACTTAGTGGATGCTTGATAGGGAACATTTAATTCATTATGTTGTCATGTCAATTTCTTGTGATGTGGGTTTGAAGTAAGGTTGGGTTATATGTCTAATATTGATTGAGATATATTAAGTTGTACTTGAAATGTTGATATAAATGAATGCACTCATTTATTATAGAGTATACTCAGGTATTAAATTATACTCAAATAGGTGCACAAGCATCACCGTTTATTGGTATGTATAAGATAGTTAGTGGTGCAATTAAATTAACATTGATACCCAAAATTGTAAAGAAAAGGATCTAATAATGTATAATTACATATACACCAATAATAATTCTGAATCTAGTGACGTCGAAGATAAAGGTAATGTTATTTTAAATTTGGTTGACATAATAGATAAAGATGGGTTAATGGCACCTCTCGTTCCAGAATTCAAAGATAATAGTAAAGCTTATAAAGTGGTATGCAATGATTAGGCTCTGGGTTAGTAATTCAAGCATAAATGTTTAGGTGGAGTTTGGACAAAATTTCATAACAAAATCTTATTTAATTGATGTAGAGTGGTGGCACATTGCAAACTTATTAGGATATAAAGTTCAACGCTCAACCATAACTTATATACAATTACAATGTATGAATGCAATATAATGTAAAAGGTGCTTATGTATGGGTACCATAAAACTTAGATTCATTTGAGATCTCAAATTTAACATAAAAAGTTCTCGAATGACTTTTCAATTCACATAAAAATTCATTTAAAATTCTACCTATATTGTTGTTGGCTCTTTAAGAATCAAGTCACAGTATAGTTGTATAGTGGAATCACAATAGATATTTTAAGGATATTACAAAAATACTTGGGATTTTTCTAGGCATGTGGAGCTGTAATTGAGGGTTTGAGGTATTGAAAGCCATTGATAAGTGTTAGCAGCACCTATTTATATGAGCAGTTTATTAGAAAGTTTTTTATTACAATTGATTTTGACACAAACAATGTGATATTTCCTTGGAGTTTTGCTCTATTAAAGAAAGAAACCAATTATAAATGAACATGGTTCTTACATTGCATTTGGAAATATATCATAGGTGGTTGTACTGGTATATGTAAATTATCATATAGACATATGGTAATTAAAAAGAATGTTATAGTAGAGATATGGCCTGAGTTTGTTAGGATTCACCAGTATTGTTCGCATCACTTTGTCAAAAACTTTGGCATCAGGTTCAAAGATCTAATTTTGAAAAACATTTTGGATGTGATGTGTGATGAAACATCAAAGTGAAAAACTGATACATGGCTTGGTCAAATAATTAAGGACCCGTGAATCAAAAAATAGCAAGAACTTAAGCCAAAGGAAACAAAATAAGCACTTTGTTAGATGGGGCCATTGTTATGACAATATGACAATGAATATATCAAAAGTATTTAATAATGTCTTGAAAGGTGGTTGTGCATTGCTTGTTAATAATCTAGTCCAGTTAACTTTTTATGGGACAAATAAGCATTCTGTCCATTAACAATCTTATGCATAAGATTTCATTTCTCGTGGTATATTATGCTTTCATAAGTGTTTTGTGAAATCATAACAGATTCAAGTAAATTAAGAGACCATACAACAACTCTCTTCAACACTGAAACAAAATTTTTTTAGGTCAACACCTCTTAAACCTGGTGTTTGAAGAGAGTTTGATGAACTATTAACATGTAAAAAGGAAGTTACAATGCGATGAATGGTGAATGTTCCATCAATCATGTTCACATATTCTTGCATGTTATATAACATATCAAGTTGACTGTGCCTAATTTGTTAACCTGTTTTACGATGTTAACATGTACAAAAACTTATATGCTCCTTTACTTCATCCCTTAGTCAATGAACCACTATGAAATGAATATATTAGACCTTAGATATAATTAGTCGACATTAAGGGACATCTACTCTGTTGTATAATCAAATGGATGCAAAAGAGGGGCATATTTAAAAAAATATAGCATGCATAGTGAGAAAGGGCAAAATAAAAAAAATAAAAAAACTTGTCAAATTAGACCATATGCATGAACATTGTTATTGGTGTACATTGATGTTATGTGTTATTGTTTTACATTAATGTTATTTTTTTATATTTTTTATTTTATTGTTTAAATATTAACAATTAAGTGGGATAAACTTACATTTTACAGGCTCGCATTGAGACGATGCCACATACAAGAGGTGGTGCTTCAGGTTTATAGGGAATCCATCGATATGGTGGATACCATACCCGAAACACTAAGGGGAGCAATTTTGTATTTGGTCTAATATATAGTTTGGTTATATGCTTGCAAAACTATCATAAATTAGAAGATGTACGGGTGAGACATATAAGTATACTTTTATTATTATTTAAATATATTAATTTTCAACCATGTTTACAATACCATAATTGTACTACTATTATGTTATTTGATTGATTTTTACTGTTAGCATCATAGATTAATGTCAGCATACATCATATAAGCAGGTTTCTATAGTATCATGTGCCTTCAACACATAAGGCTAAATCATGGATTTATTGATATGTTGATTGAGAGATGGAGTCATGAGACCCAAAATGTTTTATCTTCGTGTAGATGAGATAACAATTACACTACAAGATATTATTATTTTACTTCGGATGCCTATTAATGGATAACCTATGATCGATAGGGGATTGATATACATAGAGGATCTATGTTGATGCTTATTAGGATATGTACCCCCATAGATGTTATGAAGAGGTATGCCATCAAGCTAAAATGGATTGAGTAGACTTGTCTTAGCCTACTACCTGATGATATGACTAAGAAGATTTTGTATGGGTATCTTAGAACATACATCATGCACGTGTTTGGCAATATTTTATTCACAAGTCTGGCTAACAATACAACATTAGTTACATATCTATTATTATTGAAAGAGTTTGATCATATTAGTATTTAACTAAGGGTCTGCAGTTAGTGCTAATATATACTTCTAGCTATGTCATGGATGCATGATAGACTCAAAGGGGATTTATTACTACTTTTACAAATATAATAATTAAAACAAAGTGTTTTGATTTTATCATATTTCATTTATATGATAGTAATATATATGAGCAATTTATAATAGTTTGGATATTACTATATACAATTATGGTCTTGAGAACATTTGTACGTTTGGCATACTTAGCTGATAGGAAGATGAATGATTGATAAAAATTTGAGTCTACCAATCATATTAGAAGATAGATAATATATATTCTAAAATAGTTTTTTTATTCACATATAAATTAGAATAGTTGGAAAATCATAATAATTTTGTGGTTGTGTGGGACTATGATGTTTAAAGGTAATCTAACCCACATCTTGTGATTTTAACATAATGAGTTGAATGAACAATATCCTCATCACGTTTAATTTAAAAAATAATATTTCAAATCTTTTTTTATATTATTTTTTACATCAAATTGTTTATAACAAAGTACCTTGATTCAATGTTTTAATAGGTTGAATGGAAACCTTACACTAAAAATGAGCTTTTAGCTATTTTTTATGTTTGTAGAATGTTTAGGAATATATGGACATTAATGGATCAACTTATATTTTTTAAAGTGGTTGAGTTGCATTGCCATTATAATGTCATGTGACAGTTTTGGATGTAATAACACATTCTATTTGATATTGACACTAATGATGAACTGGATTTGATAAGTCATTGTGGGAAAAACAAGGATAATTGGTCATTATGTATGGAGGGGTGCATCCTATTATTTTAGTTGATATGTACATTAAAATTATATGATGTTTTAACACACCACTATATGACCATATTCCTAGGCGCAAGCATATGATATAAGCCCGCCCCATACACTGTGCCATAATAAAATTGGTACATATTTATTCATTATTTATTAACATATGATAAATGATAAGCTTTATATATTATAGATTGATACATGTAATTGTTAATATGTTAGGTGGAGATTTTATTATGGAAAGGTTGATGAGCCATTGTTGTGGCTTATAAGGCAACTAATGATGCGAGGGATGTCCTAACCACCTAGCCACCAATTGGTTCAGCACTTGTCATTCTAGACTTACATGGTTAGGAAGGCTTCACTTTTAGATGATGTCATAGATGGGAATGAGGTGGCTTAAGGACGAGGACCTATGCAAGTCCAAAACATTATCCTTATAAAGCTTACATATTAACAAGAAATAGACGAAGAAGTACTAGTGATAAAGTTAGTTATATATAGCTATTATATGGTGTTTTTTTTTGTTTTTTTAATGATTAGTTTGTATTTGATTTTACTTTTATAATTATTTTAGGCTTCTTAAAAAGATACCACTATTGTTAAGTATCCTTTGAATTTTCATAACTACGTTGTTTAGAATTTCAAACCAAACATTTCTAAACGAATGAAGGCAACACAATTAAGTGAAGCAATCAGAGTAAAAGAAATAGTTAAACCACTTATTGTTCTATAGGTTAGGTTGCATTATTACAATAATCAAATAAACAGTACATCAATGGTGATAAAACTTGAATAATAGAATCTTTTAAAACTTGTACAATCATGTAATGGCCTAATTAGAATGAACAAATTGATACTAATGCTACCAATATATATGTTTACGATCTATAAGGGGTTTAGGGTTATGGTTCATGATTTATGAGGGTTTAAGGCTAATGTTTTATATTATAATTTAGGATTTAGAATTTAGGTTTAGAATTTATATTAGGGTTTATGATTTAAAAAGGTTTGGGATTTAATTTTGGAGTTTAGTGTTTTATATTATTGTTGAAGTTGGGGTTTATGGTTTGAGTTAGGGCTTGAGGTTTAGGCTTTAGTTTTAATGGTTAGGGTTTGATGTTTGGTTTTAGGGTATAGGTTTGGATTTGGTTTAGGGTATAGGGTTTGTAATTTTAGGGTTAAGGTTTGGTGTTAGGGTTAATAGTTTAGGTTAGAGTTTAAATTTTGGGTTAGGTTTGGTTTTGAGGTTTAGATTTAGGTTTGAGTTATGGTTAGGGGTTTGGCTTTGGTTTTAGGGTTTAGATTTGAAATTTAGTTACGGTTGACCTAATTAAATTCCAGTGTTGTAACATAATTGTAACCTATTATATTATATTATTAGGGACAATGCAATCAATGGGTAATGTTGTTCACAACACAACACAAGGAACTATTTTAATTTCCAAAATATATTTTTAGGCTATGCTAGTTTGTCAAATATGTTTTTTTAGCAAGTGTTTATTTTTTTTATTAAAAAAGAAACCCTCCATATATAGCCAGGTGTCAAATATTACGATAAAATATAATCGAGTTTTACCTAATAAATAACTAACTTCACATGTATATGAATAATCACCTAGTATATAAATGAAAATATAGATTGTTGATTTGAATTCAATCATAAGAATTTCATGAATATGAATATAATTTTTTTAATATTATAATTTTTTTTTATCTTTTTAAAGATATATAATTTTTTATGATTACCAATATAATGGCCCCATTTAATGCTCAAACTTTTAGTATGATTAACATTTCAATTTAAGTAAAAGGCTAGAAGAATTATTATTTCTATATCTATCAAAATTTTGATAGAGTCTCCCCTAAAAATATTAATATCAAGTTATAGACAACATAAAAACAGTTCTTTACAATCATTTTTTTCAAAGAGTCCAATTATCCTAAACTTAATCATTTCATCATATCACTAGATTAGAACACATCTAATTCCAATTTCAATCACTTCATATCTTATAAAATAATTTTCATGAATAATAACGAAATGAAATAAAATACACGAACTCATAGAAAAATATTTTAAAATAAATTCATGCATTTTCAATTCTAATATGCTAAAGTGGATTGATAATATTATAAAAAGTTTAATAAGATATTCTATCAATTATATTGCAAATATCATAAATTTTAGCATTAATTACACACCAAAATTACGTTGCAAAATAATTTCTAAATATCTATTACTCTATACGAGGTTGCAATATACCTGAAATTGATTTAACATGTATTGTAAATAAAATCACATAATAAAACATACAAAATAATAAGTCAACTTCAATAATATATCACGATCTTAATTCATCTTTTCAAGTGATTCTATAATCCTATTGAACGATCTTGTCAAGTCGTATATTCTGGTCATCAAACGAACTAATGCCACCAGTCCATTACCAAACACTAGTCCTATTACCAGGTAATTAGTTTTGGAGCCCATTACTGGGTACTAATTCTATTATCAGATAACTAGTTTTTCCGCCCATTATCGGGCACTATCTTCGTTACCAGACAACTAGTTCATCCGTTCATTACCAGACATTAGCCTCACCTACCCATTATCGGACACTAGCTCTACTTCTGGGTAACTAGTTTCACCTGCCTATATTATCGAGCACTAGTCGTATTACCAGGTAACTAGTTCCACTTGCCCATTACCAAGCATGAACCCTATTACCAGGTAACTAATTCTACACATATTACAATTGAAATAGAAACATACCACATTAAAAGAATTTGTAGTTACTTGACTTAATAAATTATTAAATAAAAATGTCAAGGTATCAAGCACCTACCTGATATCTGAGCTCTAAATGCACTACCCTACGTCTGTACCATCATGCACTCTCTCCTGTGTTAACATGAATTTTAAATTTTATACTCTTATCCATTCATCACTAGAACTTCTTTCCAAATTCAAGTTTTGAACCAATAAAATCATCCAAGTTTTATGCATATTCATTTCCATTCATAATTTCA
>Ga0325411_1003078_pt1 | contig 18771 bp, 7 predicted proteins | sample PopdelMetagenome_13_FD_206181 | JGI IMG/M metagenome (GOLD analysis project Ga0325411, IMG submission 206181) | Populus deltoides microbial communities from Bellville, Georgia, United States - Xylem-PdIQD-R4 | ecosystem: Host-associated > Plants > Phyllosphere > Stem > Wood/Secondary xylem...
TGGTGAGGCACACCCACTCCAGGATTATTATATTAAATCATTAAACCAAATATCATTTTCAGCAATCAAGCTCTTTGGATTGGAATATCTTGCTTCTATGATCTGTCTATTTATAGTAAGCTTCTGCGATTCATGCTAGATGCTGAACCTTTCCATGTTGTTATATATATACATTGCCGGTTATTGGTCGAGGAAGGGAAAAACCATATGTTATGTGTCTGTTTTTTGACATTTTATTGTATTTGACATTTAATTTAGATCTTCACAATATTAGAATTGGTGCTGTCAATGTGTTGTTACAGCGGTGAGAAAAAAAAATTAATTAAACTAAGAAAACAAAAAAATTAATCGAAAATACCAAACCAAACCGAAAAAAAATATCAACTGAAAATTAAACAAAAAAGGTCATGTTTGGTTTTGGTCTAAGGTTTCTTTGAACATAACCAAACCATACCAATTTGATCAAAAAAAATTTAAAACTGTGTAGACTTAACAGGGTTTAAATATAAAATTATCTTCTAAAGATTAAAATCCTAAAATTTACTCTCGCAGTCACATACGCTTTCCCCTTCCCCACCCTTCTCTCTCGATCTCCTCTATGGCTCTACCCGCAGCTCGCACTTAATATTTGCATTCTTTTGTTAAAACATGAAGTTCTTATTATTCCTAACGTACAAAAACAGAACAAGTTCAGCATTTGAATAGGTTTTGCTTGCATCAAGATTTTGTGATTGCATTTATATATTTTGTTTAAATAAGTTAACATCTTCTTTTATTTTTTTCCTTTTATTTTTGTGATTACATTTATATATGTTATTGAGTATTTTCAATTATTTTATCCATTTTATGAATTTATTTTGATTTAGCCCCTTATTCAATAAAAATAAACCGAATTTGGCCATAAAAAGATTAAGAAAACTAGTAGGTTTTGTCAATTTTTCTTTTTAAAAAATCAAATCTAATTGAAATTGGTTACCCTCACGTGCCCGCGTGCACACACACACACACTAACTAGATATTATGTCTTTGCGTTGTCGCGGCCTCTTATTCAATAAAAATAAACCGAATTTGGTCATAAAAAGCTTAAGAAAGCCCACTAAAAAACTAATAGGTTTTGTCAATTTTTCTTTTTAAAAAACCAAATCTAATTGAAATTGGTTAGCTCCCCCCCCTCTCCACACACACACACACTAGATGTCATGTCTTTGCATTGTCGTGGGCTTGTAGCATGCTTATGCATTGTTGTGGACTAAAAAAAAACATAAAAAAATTATACGAAGAAAGACTGTTGTAATCTATAATGTTTTCAAGAAAAAAGTACAAAAATAATTTTAGAAAAAAAACATAAAAAAAGGAAAAAAACTATGTAGGGAAACACTGTAGCAATCTATAGTGTCTTGTGAGGAAATATACAGTTGTAATTCTCAACCAGCTCAATATTAAAAAAATAAAATTGACAGATAATTTTGAGAAAATTCATAAAAAAAATATGTGGGGAATGAGTGTAGTAATCCACAGTGTTTTAAAGAAAAAAAAGTACAAAACAAAATTCTCAACTAGCTTAATATTAAAAAAAATAAAAGCAACAAAGACAATTTAAAAAAATCATAAAAAAAAGACCCATGTAGAGAAACACTATAGCAATCCACAATGTTTTGCGAGGAAAACTATAGTTGTAATTCTCAACCAACTCAATATTAAAAAAATAAAATCGACAAAGATAATTTTGAAGAAAATCATAAAAAAACATAAAAATCATGTGAAAAAATACTGTAGTAATCTAAAATATTTTAAAGAAAAAAAACTATAAAGCTAAATTTTTAACAATCTCAATATTAAAAAAATAAATTTAACAAAGATAATTTTAGAGAAAAAAACATGTGGAAAAACACTATAGCAAAGCAAAAACTATTTGGAGAAACATTGTAGCAATCGATAATGTTTCAAATAAAAAAATTATAAAACTAAATTCTCAACCAGTTTAATAGTAAAAAAATAAAATTGATAAAGATAATGTTTTTAAAAAAACATAAAACATAAAAATGAAAAAAAAGAAGAAGATAATTTTGGGGGAAAAAATGAAAAAAAAAGAAAAAGAAAAAGAAAAAGCATGGGGGAGTGGAAAGAAAACAAAAAATAAAAAAAGAAAAAAGAAAAAAACGTGCAGGGAATGGAAACAAAATGTGAAAACAGAAAAAAAAACCATAACATGCGGGGAAAGCTAAAATAATTTATATATATATATATATATATATATATATATATATATATATATATATATTAGTTTGGTTGGTTTTGTTATATAAAAAATCAAATCGAACTGAAAATCCCTACCCTTATATGGTTACCATGCATGCACCAATTGGAAGAATCAAGTTTCTGTCATTTTTTCTTATATCGTCTCTGTCAAATGTTATATCTAGCTATCTCTAGTCCCTTATAAAACCATAAAAATATAAACCTTTGTAGTGTACCCTATAAGAAAGTTGATATAGCCATTAAACAAGTAGCTCCAATTAAAAAAGATAGGAGATAAATAAAGGTCTTTTCTTAATGATAAAACTGAGAATACCACACTAGACACATGATGGCACTCCCAATTTTGATACGGTATGTCATAGCTCGATTTTAACCTTGTTTCACCCATTTTTTTCTACTTTGTTTTCAAATAAAATAAAAAACACAAAATTCCCATGAAATATGCATTATCGATGCAATTAAACCAATTCTCAATCATTTCATAATTTTTAATCATTTTATTTATCATTTTAGCAAATTTTCAAAGATTGGGATATCAATTTTTTTAAAGAATAAAAAAAACAACGACATTCTTCTATTTTCCACGGTCCACAACAAAAAACTAGAAACATTTCTTTTCATGCCCTTATATTTTTTCTTCTCATTAGAATAAGCCAAAGTTCAGTCTCCATCTCTCTGCTAATTTACAACTAATTGTAGCTATAAACCCACCCTTAAAGTTAGCCCAACTTGCTACAAATCAAACCAAAAAACACCATTTTCATCCCTTTATTATTTGCTTCAAAATCAAGCAATAAAAATTCACCTTGTCATCCAAGTTTCAACTTTCAAAACGTGTCAAAAGGACACCATTTCAAACCATTTTTCATGCTATAAATGTTTTACAATCTACCATAAAAGTACAACTCATGCACCTTTTGTTATTGCTGTAGAAAAAAGATAAAAAAACCATATCATTTCATCTTTTATTCTAGTTGTCAAACTAAGCAAAAAAAAAAAAAACCTTAATTGTCCTTCAAAACCAATTAGGCCATCACCACAAAGACATCTATTATCAACTACAAATACATTACAAAGATAGCTAGCAAGGAGAGTTGGATGGTGAAGATTAATTCTACAAAGTTAAGAGTTGTGATTGAGTCTTGAAAGAGAAGTTCTAGGTCCTTTCTTGAGGTTTATAAAAGAGAGAGAAGAAACATAAATGCAAGGGAACAAAAAAAAGAGAAAAAAAGAGAGGATATAAACCAATGGAGATTTGATTTGGAAGAGGCAGTCTGGTATAGTTAAACCAGAATAATATTTGATTTTTGGGTTCTAATAAGAGCTAAACACATCGGTTTTAGGCATTCTTTATCTTGATGGAAAGATAATACATATGCATAAAACCTTTATGAGAGTTTAAAACTCATTTATTCCATTTTGAAGTTCAAAACATAGAAGAAATTGAGAAGTTTGAGTTTGTCTAGAAGCTCAGTACGGCTTAGACCTTGTTTTGGTTTTTAGCCTACATCTGGAGTTATAAAAGTAAAAATAAAGTAAATTTAGTTGAGTTGAAAATTTAAGAGCGATATCTAAAATTTTTATGAAAGGCCCAACTCCAAACTATTGTTTTGAGACTTTAAATCTAGAAACAATAACATCTCTTTCGCAATAGCATCAGTAACCTTCATCAAGGTATAAATCCATGCAGTATTTGGGATAAATATTTTGATTCATGAATAATCTTTCATTTTAGTATTTTTAAGTTGCTTTTGCTTCATGTTGAGCCTAGCTTTTGATATGCATCATAGTACCATGGTTTTAAATAACATAAGCCTTAGTGAAATCTAATGTATTTCCCCTTATAGTTTATGTCTTGGTTTTCCCTTTTAACATTCTTTGTTAAAACTTTTTTAATGGTTAGGTTAATGAATATTCTAGTTTTAGAGATCATTATAGACTTAACACATGGTTTTTAATTTTAAAACGAGTTCAAAAATATGATTTTTTCATCAAGTTTTTGTCAAGTTGATGATATTTTGATTAAACTTGTTTATAATGGTTAGGTTAACAAGTGTCCTAATTTTAGGGATAACTGTATATCAAGCAAATGGTTTTTTATTAAAATGAGTTCAAATATGTATTGACGAGTTTTTGTCAAATCGACAAGTTTTGGTTAAACATTGTTTTAATGGTCAGGTCGACGAGTCTCCTAGTTCTAGCAACCGACATAGGCTTTGCATGTTTTGAATGGTAGAAAATAAATAAAAAATTATTGAGTTGTGAGACTTGTGATTCAGACCTCGACGCTAACTTGACGAACATCAATTAATGATAAATGACTTACAAATATGCTTAAAAAATAATTTGAATGGTAAATGACATGCATAAAAATGATTTAAGAGAAAACATGTAGCTAAAGTAACTTATCTTCAGAAAAAATACATTAAAAATGATGTTTATCTTCCTTTAAGCATAGCCAACCCCTTACTCAAATCTCTAGAATAAGTATATATTTTAGGATTCATATTTCCTTAAAACCCAGACAGTGAATCTATTTTTTCATTTTTCTAGTTTTCCATTTAATTTTTAGAGGTTCCAATTTATGTTAAGGAGCGACATAACAAATTAGCTTTTTGAAGAAGACCAAAATAAGGTCCTTAATTAAACTCATTTTGCATGTTGGATATATGGTTTGAAAGAATGGCCAAAATGATCACTAGAATATTATACAACTTGAAACTTAAAAAGAAAAAATAACCAATTGCTTTATTATATAAAAACCCTAACATATAGCTACAGAAATTGAAAAAAAAAATAAATACAAAATTTCTTTAAACTTTATAAGGACAAAAGAGCCCTAAGCTTATACTAATAAGTTATGCATCTCAAAATATTAGAATAGTCATTAAGTCTCTCACCATTTCTTCTCTTCTACTATATTCATCTCCAAAATCCCATTCAAAATACATGATCATTTTTAGGCTTACTGCTTATTAAAACCCTATCAACTGATAATGTGTTCTTTATTTGGATCAAAACCCATTGAGAAGTTATGTAAAATAAAACAAGCTAAAATGATATTTTTGGTTGGAAATAATGGAAATCTTTCATGGAAAGTAAAACAATGCACTTTTCTTGATGATTTAAGACACTAATCACTTAATCAAGTTGGCATGGATATTCCTTATATAATCCTAACTTAAAGGCTAAGTGTTAGTAGTTCTAGAAAGTAGTATAAAATTGGCAAAATGAGATGAGTCTAAACTTGTACTAATAAGTTATGTTTCTCAAAATATTAAAATAGTCATTAAGCCTCTCATCATTTCTTCTCTTCTACTATTTTCATCTCTAACAACCCCTTTAAAATACATGATTATTTTTAGGCTTGTTGCTTGTTAAAATTCTATCAACTTATATTGTGTTCTTTATTTGGATTAAAACCCATTGAGAAGTCGTGTAAAACAAAACAAGCTAAAATGATTTTTTTTTTGTGGAAAATAATGGAAATCTTTCATGGAAAGTAAAACAATGCACTCTTCTTGATTATTTAAGAAACTAATCACTTAATCAAGTTGGTATAGATATTCCTGATATAATCCTAACTTAAAGGCTAAGTGTTAATAGTTCTAGAAAGTAGTATAAAATCGGCAAAATGAGATGCTACAATTGATTTTGGAGAAATTTTTATTAAATTAAGCTAGATTAATCCTTAAAATCCTGCCAAACAAGTTTTTTTTATTGAGATAGGGGACTCTTCAATGCTTAAACTAGCAAATCATATGAGGAAAATAATATATAGAAAAAAAAACGAGAACAATGTGTGCAGGAGAGTAAATATTGTGATTTTCATGTGTTATGTTGTTTTGTGATTTTATGTACCTATTGACCCGAGGCATTTAAGCACCTTCATCATATGAGATTATCTCATAGGGCATGATGTTGTAGACATACTGTATGGTTATAATCATAATGAATAATTAACTTTACCACATAGGTAACTTGTAAAATAAGTTGTTCAACACAAACACCATACTAATTAAATCATTTTCTAAGATTCTTGAACAGGAAGTTGATCCTTCATAAGTACATTTTAGGTTAAATGTGCAAGTAAAAAACACATTCATTGTAGGGTACCGATGAATCCAAATAAAATGGATCAAAAAAATATTCCAAAATAGGGCCAAAGAAATCCCTTTAAAAGAGCAAAAATCCAAAAAAAAAACCTAAGAAGTATGGCCGAGTAAAGAGCTCGAGCCTACAAATTAGGAACATGGGCTCGTGCAAGTAGCTAGAGCCCATTCTCCTTACATGGGTGTATGGACACCTAATGTATGGGCACCATGCAATGCATTGGGCGTACTCCTAATGCACCCTAGTAGGCGTACGCCCAGTTGGTGTTGGCCTTGCTGTATAATACCAAGGATGTTGGGCATGCACCTTAACGCTTTTGTGGACTCGGGTTGTCAAGCTCGAGCCCAACATTTTTAGGTCTAGGCAGCGCGCCTAGACCCACTTTCATCTTTAATGGGCTTGGGCAAGTTGCCCGAGCCCAACACTCGTTAGAGAATTTTTTTCGGACCCCATGTAGGTTTCTTAGTATTTTATATTGATCTAATACGTATTATTTTAAGTAGAATATAATTCAAAATATCACAAGGGTACAATTACACTTCAGTCCCTCCTCTCTATAAAATGGTAAGATTTATGAGTTATAAATACACCATGAATCCTTTAAGTTAAAAGTTCACAATCTCTTTATTCTTAATATTTTTAGCATACATATTTTCAGAGTCCATCTCTCTAAAATATCATTGCATTTTCTCTCTCTATAAAGTTACTGACTTTACCATTGGAGAGTCCTCATATCTATAAAAGGGGATCTTTTACAAGCACCAACTAACGGTCACTTGGCACCACCTGCTACTACCATAATTACCAGTTACCTACCTTACTAGGCATTACTTGCCACCACTTATAAACCTTGTAGGATTTCTATATCAAGTTACTAGATACATTGACTATGAAGAATGAATCAAATTGCTTGAACTAAGAGATTAGCAAATTATTCAACATATCAGCCTTATTCCTAAACATTTTGGATTTTGAAACTCATCAATTTACGTCGTTTATCGGAAACTAATTAAAAAGACATCATTTTCTAAAACTTTTTTTTTTGACATTTCCATGCAATTTCATGGCACACAACTAAAACACTCCTTAGTTAGGACTCAGGACAATTATGTTTGTTATCACGAACATTTAAACCCAGTTAAATCTTCAACAATTCATAAGTCAGGTACAACTCCTTACCCAAACCTTGTTAGCAACTCAAGGTCAAAATCAAACCTTGGCACCCCAACAAGTCCTGGCAACTATGGTAACAATTTGACCTCATCACTATCTCTATCGGCCACTCCTAGCACCCGTAACCCGTTGCACTACCTATAAGAGTTTAGGTAGTATGACTTCAAGGATAATATCTTGCTTCCATACTCGTCAAGTCCCTCTGGGGATCGCTCATGCCATTGCGATACCCGTGCACAGAGTCAGTACTGTAGACACATCCCCTCAACTACAGCATGATAGACCTTAGTTACCAATTCCGTTGTTTCACGCTAAACTTTTGAGGCTTTCTAAATCCTAACAAATCACCTTATAAAGTATAATCTTTAATGGGAATGTAAGTTTATTTTTGAAATAATAATAATGTGTCTTTGACATACATTTCCTAACTACAAATCTCTAGTAGGGACTTCCGACCACTTTCATTGAAGGGAATTGACTTGGCTTTTCTAGAGTAATATCTTTACAATCACCAGGGATTGATCTCGGATCCCCCCACTCTCTAATGTAGTCTTGAACTGACACATTCTCCAAGTGATGTCAAAGGGGCCTTTCACTAATTCGCTAGGGGTTGATCTCGGATCCCTCATCCTATAATGCAGTCTTAAACTAGCATATTTTTCATATGATTCCAAAGGGCCTCTCATCAATTTACTAGGGATTGATCTTGGATCCCTCACTCTTTAGTGCAGTCTTGAACTTGCACATTCTCTAAGTGATGTCAAAGGGCCTCTCACCAATTCGTTAGGGGTTGATCTCAGATCCCCAACTCTCTAATGCAATTTCAGACGAGCACATTCTCTAAGTGATGTCAAAGGATCTACCATCAATTTGTCAGGGGTTGACCTTAAATCTTTATTCTTCAATGCAGTCTCGGACTCACACCACTGTTTGGTGGGGGGCTCTCATGTCTCATGTAATCATAAAGAGGTCATATATCTCTCACACTCTATTGACCATTATTTAGTGAAGGGTTACCAAGCCCCCATACAATCACAAAAAAAGGTTACATATCTTTTAGGGCTGCAAACCTCCCACTTTTCAATGATATCTTTCTTCAATTAAAGGTTTTCATGCTACATTCCATTCTAAAAAGGTCATATACCTCTCGCACTCCAGTGCGACCACTCTTTAAGAGATGAACTTGATTTCCCTAGTACAATAGAACCACCCTCCATGGGTTTTTCCCTCTTCATCCTTTAAAATTTTTTTTAAGTATAGGTGCCAATATGGTTCGCTCCTTTCTACCATTCAAAAAGTTTTCTAAATATAGAAGGGGTTCCCTTCAGCTTTTTTGAATATTTTCAAAGTATAGGCTCACCATTTATAAGTTCTACTAACCACTTAGAAATTTTTCTAAATATGAGCTTTTTCTCCATAAATTTCTCATGACCTCTTAGAAAAATATTCTAAATATGAAGGCTTTTATATCTTATCTCACCCTCCTAAGAATTTTTCTAAGTATGGTTTCCTTAATGGTTCCTTTCTACATACTTAGAATGTTTTTCAAATATGGTGCACACCCTTACACACGAGCTCTCCAGTTTATTACCTAAGGTTCCAAACCTTTTTCTTAGATTAAGGAAATTCGACGAACTTGTCATGGTATCAAGGTATTTTTACAAGTCTTTACGGATTAATTCCATAAAGACTTGGGGGCTACTGATGGATCCAAATAAAATAGACCAAAAAAATCCCTCAAAATAGACTAAAAGAAATCTTTTAAAGGAAGAAAAGACCCAAAAAACACCTATGGACTCGGGTAAGAAGCTTGAGCCCATGCATCAGAAACATGGGTTTGTGCAAGTATTTTGAGCCCATGCTCCTTGCATGGGCGCATGGATGCCAGTGTATAGGCACTATATAGTGCACTAGTGTCCGCCCAGTGTGTACGCCTTTGTAGGGCATACACTCACTTCCAAGAGTGCTGGGCATGCACCCCAACGCCTTTGTGGGCTCGGGCTGTCACGCCTGAGCCTAGCGTGTTGGGTCTAAACAGCGAGCCTGGATCCACTTTCACCTCTAATGAGCTTAAACACCTTACCCGAGCTCAACACTCGCTCATATAATTTTTTTCGAACCCCACACATGTCCCTTAGTATTTTATACTAATTCAATACGTATTATTTTAAGTAGAATACAACTCAAATATCATAAGGGTGAAATTACATTTCAGTCCCTTCTCTCCATAAAAAGATAAGATTCATGGGCTATAAAAACACCATAAATCCTTCAAGTAAAAAGTTCACAATCTCTTCATTCTCAATATTTTTAGCATATATATTTTCAGAGTCTATCTCTCTAAAATATCATTGCACTTTCTCTCTCTATATTGTTATTAACTTTTCTATTGAAGAGTCCTTACATCCATCAAAGGAGACCTTTTGCAAGTACCAGCTACCGGTCACTTAACTTACCAGGCATCACCTGCTACTACCACAATTATCGGTCACCTACCTTACCAAACATTACCTGCTACTACTCACTAACCCCAATCTCTTCATTCTCAATATTTTTAGCATATATATTTTTAGAGTCTACATCTCTAAAATATCATTGCACTTTCTCTCTCTACAAAGTTACTGACTTTACATCAGAGAGTCCCCATGTTTATCAAAGGGGACTTTTTGTAAGTACCAACTACTGGTCACTTGGCTTACCAGACATCACCTGCTGCTACTACAGTTACCGGTCACCTACTTTACAAGGCATTACCTGCTATCACTTACCAACTTTTTAGGCTTTTCATATCAAGTCACCAAATATTTTGACTATAGAGAATGAATCAGATTATTTGAACAAATAGATTAATTAATTATTCAATACATCAACCTTAGTCATAAATATCTTGGATTTTGAAACTCATCAAATACTCTCTCCTTCTTTTAGATCTAGACACACTTTATTTTGGAATCTTTACATGAATATGTACCACATTGATGACACCAATATAGTACTATAAGAATGACATGAAAAAATTGACATGGATCTACTTTTTATATCATCATGAAAATAGGGATAAAATGTCCCTTCATTTTGAAGTATTTTTGAAGGGATCGTGAAATCACATGGTTGTATAAAAAATTAATCTTTAAGCATTATAATTTCTTAGAGCACTTGATGAAAATGATTAATTGTCTAACAACCTAAAGTATAAGTTAATTTTTATTTTTTTATTTTTTTTATTTACACACCATATAAAATTCTAAATAACACAAGATGAGCCATTTAAATTACTCCTAAACTATATAGTACTATATTTATATTGACTATCAACTCTAAAAATTTAAAAACAAGTCAATAAAAAAAATATAAAGAACAATCCTTATAAAAAAAAAAACTAAACGAGATTACTTGAAATCAATCATGTTTATTTAATAAACATTAAAATTTATTTATTTATAAATAATAATAAATGATATATTAAAATTTGAAAAAAATATGATAAATTTATTAGATAGTATACATGCTTTTCAAAGACAAATTATTAGATGTAAAAGATTTGGGCTCAACACATGCGTTTAGTTCAGTAAAAGTTATGCCAAGAGATAACAATGACAAGTGTTTAACAATGTAGTGTAGAACGTTTTTATAATAATATTTTTTAATTAAAAATTTATTAAAATAATTTTTTTAAAATTTTTTTATATTTAATATCAACATATTAAAAATATAAAAACAATAAAAATATCAATTTAATATTTCTCATATGAATAACAGTTTAAACAATATTTTAAAAAACAAATTGAACCATAAAAAAAATTAGAAAATGTGATAAGATGAAAGCGTGTAATTTTTCAAATGATATTATTCATTTAAATTCTTTTAATTACAGTGATAATTATTTAAAAAAATAAAAAAAATAAACACTACCTAAAGCAACTGCCTGGACAGCAGCTTGGAAGCTAAATTACAGAAAGTTCGAATGATAACACGTCTGCTACTCCTAGCATGAGACCTTTAATGATGTGGCATTGAGGCCTCTTTTTTGGATACTATTTATTAATTAATCCACTAAAATATTAGTGTAGCCTTCATGAAAATCTTCAGTCTTCCTCAACTTGACACATTATTTGGTTTTGTATGTGAAGATAACAAGGATGGGCAATTTGGAGACTCTTGCAAATATAATAGATTCAACTGATTTTTTTACATGATTTTAGAATTTTAATAATAAAACAATTACGAGTTCAAATCTTATTATTTTTATTTATTTGATAAAAAATAAAAATAAAATAATATGAATTTATGTAAGTTTTAAACTTAAATTAAGAGTTTTTATTTGAGAAGATATTTTAGATAATAATATAAATTATATATTAAAAATTTATCAAATAAATTGTTTAACAAACATAGTTGATAAAATTAATTGATTTAGTGGTACGTGATCACATGGATTAAAAGACTTTAGGTCTTGATCCTTTGACCAAACCTTACTTTTCTTGTCTACCAAACAATACCAAACTCCCTCCGAAGTAATTCTCCAACATAAGCACAACACACAAGCAAATCTTATTATAGCCACAGCTTGCGCTCTTTACTATTGCATTATTACTGTATATTCCTTCATGTCTGCATCCCTTCCATAATCTCATAGAGAAAAATCCAAAGCACGCACATACCCCCCATCTCTGTGATGATGGAAAATATATCTGAGGCATCACCATCACCATCACCATCACCATCACCAGGGAGTTCTTCCTTGGCAAGTCTAAGTATTCAAATGGTTTCGAAATCAGTCTCCGAGAGACTTCTTGGTAAGTTCTTTGATGCATCTCAATATGACTTCGATTATGAGCAAAGTGGTCTTTGGTCTCCACCAATACCTGCCAGAAGGGTTTTCTTGGCTTCACCAGCAGGCCATATTTACCCCCAAGGTGAGTTTTTCTCGGAGCTCAAGAAAGAAAAGAGAGCGTGTAGAAGGCGCATTGCTTGCTTCAATGTAAGTCTACTATAATTATGACATTCTCTTCATTATAATATCAGTAATTCACCACGGTTAGACGTTCTTCATGTTTTTATACTTCTCTATGCATGTTCTTCATTTTTCAATCTGTTCACTGCATTTTCTGAGAAGAAAAAATGAGGAGCTGTTTGCATATCTTGGATCATAATTAATTATATTCATCCATGTGAATTATTTTATGTGTGTGTAGTTATATTGTTTATATTTTACGTACATTTATAGATATCAGTTACATCTAGAAAATGATTTTGGGATGCCTTTTTCTTCTTCTTTTTTCCTTTAATTCGCAGGCCTTTTGGTGCACTTCAAGACGACAACTTTGATTGGTGCCATCCCCGCCTTATTTTTTTTCTTTAACAAAGCCATGTTTATTCTCAATCACTATTCCCAAGCTGCATTGGGAAGCTTTATGGATGATAGTCAAAAAGGTTCAATTCAAAATATTGAACCCCAATATATATATATATATATATATATATATATATATATGGAAGAAGTGATTAGGGAAGTTTCATGCCCATATTATGTAGACAATTAGTAAAAATGTGAAAATAAATGGATAAAGGTAAGATATGCTACTGATAGAGATAAAGGTGCGAATAGTTATGTTAGTAAAAAAATGGTATGTCGATCGTAGAAGTGAAAGAGATAATATAGATAGTAAAAAAATGGTATGTCGATCGTAGAAATGAAAGAGATAATAGTTAGATAATCGTGACAATGATTTTTAAGAGTTCATGTATTAAGATAGTGATAGCTATTTTGATATTTATTAAGAGGTCATGCATGTATTTTTATTTTATATTTTGTTTTTATTCTAATTGTTCACTTCTTAAATTTTTTTTAAAAAATAAAGATTCTAAATGAGCAGCTTATGTTACTTATCCACATATATAAAATATAACTAGATGCCTTAGTAGCTTACTACGTGGACCATTGGAAACATGCTACTGTATTTCTCTATATTGTTAAAGAATTATTTTAATCCAATAGTTTAAGTTGTTAAGTGAAATTTTAAAATATGATTTATATTATTCTTTAATACACTCTTTCAAGTAAAAGCCCTTTGAGTTTGAAATTTACATAAACTCACACTATCTTGTGCTTAATTTTTATCAAATAAATAAGGATGGTGAGATTTGAACTCGTAACCGCTTGGTCATCAAGGCTTTGATACCATGTCAAAGAATCATCTCAATCTAAAAGCTTATGCTGTTAGATGAGATCTCAAGATATGATTTATATTATTCTCTAATATACTGATCTTTTAAGTGAAAACTCCTTGAGTTTAAAACTTGCACAGACCCACACTACCTTGTGCTTAATTTTTATCAAATAAATAAGAATAATAAGATTCAAACTCATAACTGTTTGATCATCAAAGTTTTGATACCATGTAGAAAAATACAAGATGTTTTCAATGGAAATTTTCCACACTCTATTGAGTGGTTTAGGATCTAATTTATATAGAGTATATGCTAAATGTAAAAAATTACAGCAAGCTATAAATATAGAAGGATTTATAACTGTTTTCCTAGAATCCTACTGCACTATCTATTTACATTAATAATTAATAATAAAAATCAGTAGCAGTGTTCTTGGTAAGAATATTCACATGATCTACATAATTTGAGGTTAGAAGTCTGGTAGATTGTTCTTGTCATGATTTGCCTTGATAGACCACCCATGAATCTTTTTTTTCCAAGCCATGATAACAAAATAAATAATTTATTATCATTTTCATATAATAATTTATCTACATATATTGTGTTTTTTTTTTAATTTAAAAATTTCAATATATGAAAAAGTTTAACAATAACTCTCGGAGAAGATGAATGGAGGGAAAACTTAACCCAATATATGTTAATTATATAAAAATGCTTGAAAATCTAATATTTGAATCGTAAAATTATATGTATAATCCAGTATTTTAAATATAATCAAATTAGCATTCTAATCATGATCATAAAAAATTCAACGTTGACATTATCGAAGCTGACCATGACAATGCAGGGACATCGTACAGTGTGTTCTTAACTATGTTCCTGTCGACGTATTTTTTAATGATACGTAAGGCCACGTGTAATCTTCTCCTAGCTAGCTACTTTCTCATTTAAAAATCACAGCATATAATATATATCATTCTTATTAACTGAGTCACAGGGGTTTCAAGTTCAAAATCAAAGAATCTTGAAGTATATGGTCTTGTATACCTTTCAGGGGATTAATGCACTTTAATTCCAATGGAACAGTAAATGGTCTTGTGTACGATACATTTAAATATTGCATTTTGAGCGGCGTATGGAACGTTTTGTGGTGATGTAAGATGAGTTTTTGTCGTTTTTATTTGATTTTTTTTTATGCTTTTTTTATTGATGGTGTATGACATTCAAAGGTGACTGGTTTGTCGCTAATAATTTTTCCTTCCCTCCTTTATTTCTTTCTCCTACTTTAAAAAATCAATTCTAGTACTTATTGTTGTTGGTGTTTCCAATTCGGTTCTTTTAATTTTGATTTTTATAATTTTTTTTTGTTAAAGTTTTATTTATTTTCACTTTAATCTTTCAATTCTAATTTGTAAATGTAAATTTTTCAATTTGATCCCTATATTTTTTATTTCTTAGTTTTTTTCTTTGTTTTTTTTTCAAAGTTTTTATGGTTTTTAATTTTATCTCTCATATAAAGTTTTTTTATTTTTTCTCAATAAGAATAATACTAATTTCAATTTGGTCCTTTTTCTTTTGATTTTTTTTCCTTTTTTATTTTGTCAAAGTTTTTATGGTCTTTAATTTTATCTTTCAAATGAAGTTTATGTTTTTTTTATTTCAATAATAATAATAATAGTAAATCATTCTAAATTTTAATTTAGAATAATAAATTCTAAGAAATTCTAAATTATATTTTTTAATAAATACTAAATGAATATAAATTTGAATTCTATTCAAATAAAATGGAATAAAAAATAAAATATATAAAAATATTATATAAATCTAAATGTATTTGATGTAGTCTTTGCCAAGGAAAAGATGTAGTAATAGCGGTGGTGGTGGTGGTTATAATAATAATAATAATAATAATACTAATAGTAGTAGTATTAGTGCTGATACTAATAATACTACTAATAGTTGTGGTGGTAGTGGTTATAATGATGATAGTAATGGTGGTGGTGGTGGTGGTGGTGGTAGTAGTGATAATAATAATGGTAATTATAATAATAATAGTAATGCTAATAATAATAATAATGGTGGTGATAGTGGTGGTTGTAGTAGTAGTGATGCTAATAATAATAGTAATAGTAATAACAATGATAATAATAATAAAATTGATTAAAAAAAACTAAAAAGGAATGGGGTTTTCCTATAGTCATATAGACAATCCACTATTCACAACAATAGTTAAGTGACGTTTATGCCTTTGAAAAAACACTTGCCTTAAAGCCGGGAGTATTTTGTATTTTCACACAGTTTATAAGTCATTGTATATTCAACTGAGGGTTTTTTTCTATTCAATATTTTTAATTATAGTAAAATAACAAAAATATCATTGAGGATAAAAGAATCAACACAACAGAGGCAAGAGTATCTCGATATTTTCATTGTTTTTTATAAATAGTGAAATTACACATGTACCCTTGAATCAAATAAATATAAGTGATTGAGGTTAGGGGTATTAGGGTCTTTTAGCCCTTTTTTTTGTTAATTGTAGGTTTGATTAAGGGTAATAACATAATTAACATTTAAAAAATATTTTTTAAAAAAATTGCTAGCACATTGGGGCCACCACGTACTTTGGTCAGCACGTATGCTGACTCCTGATGGTAGAAAATATGCTTCCACCGTATAATTTTATTATTTGTTGTCTCCTCTTCCATTATGGGTAGTGCGTGTTGTCCTAGAATAAGCAATGTTGTCTTAGCTTTCATTAACGTTGTTATACATTTATCATAACTAATTTTTTATGTCATTTTTAACCCCATTTCAATACCCAAACATCATTTTTTGTATTAAAAAATAGTTCGGCTCCGCAGTGAAGTGTAGGCACCGAGGCTAGTATATTCTAAATAAATAATTAACATTTTCAATTATAATTTATACTAGATAGATGGTTTATACTTTATTGCAAGTTGGGTTGATTTTTTTTCAACTTAAAAAAATGATGACCAATTCAATTCGAGCTAATATTTCATACTCGTGACCTAGTTTATAAGACCAGGATAATTGCATAAAAAAATTTACGAAACTCAATTCTCAATCAATTTAACGTTAAATGATAAAATTAAAAAAATAAAATCAATTTTAAAAAGGATAAAAAAAATAATTAAGAGAATGATGACCAAATTTGACATAAAAATTAAAAAAAAAAGGATGTAAAAGCCTCAAGTCAATTTGAGTTAGCATGAAAAATTACAACTTAGATCGTGAGGTTAGGTTATCCTTATAGAAAGCAAACAAAAAAATATATAAAAAAGTTTAATCTTCAATAAACTTAATGTTGTAGGATGAAATTTAAAAGGAAAATTAGTGTAAAAAAATAAACAAAATACCGATGTCAATCTGGATTAATATTTCATACTTTGACTTAGATCATGAGACCTGAATTGTTGCACCAAAAAAACATTACAAAGCCTAATTTTCAACAAATCCAATGATGAGGGATAAAATTAAAAAATAAAATCAATTTTAAAAAAAGAAAACAAAGAAAAAAAGCAATTAAAAAATAAGGACCAAATCTGACAAAAAAAATAAAATTAAGTGATTAGAGATGAAGTTGAAAAATAAATTTTATTAAGGAAATGATATAAAAAGATATAAAAACCAAAAGAATATGGACCAAATTTATATAAAAATCAACTAAGACCACATGCTAAGGAATGGAATTGAAAAAAAATCAATAAAAAAAAGATTTGAAACAAAAAAAGAGCAATCAAAAGAATGAGGACTACAATTGAAATAAAAACAAAATGGGAGGACAACTTTTAATTGTGGTTGGGCCAATGCTTTTCGAGGAGATTAAAGAGAAAAGAAGCGAAGAAAAAAAACTCAGCAGCTGTCGAACCACCACGAATCATCATACATAGGTTGCCCCATAAGATCCTTTATCACTTGACGATTCGAATGACATGGTAGTTGGCCTTTTTGGCCGCTAGGAGGTGCCATATGCATCGCTTGAAGAGCGTGGAAAAAAATCCCTTGGATGCAAGCCTAAAAAAATTTGATTTCATGGGTAATTTGGTAACTTTAATTTTCAAATTAAAATGAAATTTCAAAAAATCCTAAGATGTAAGTTAAAAGAATTTTTCTTTTAAGAGATATTTAGTAATTTTACTGTCCAATGAAAATATGATATTGTTAAGATGCTCTTAGTTAATTTGATAATAACCAATTAATCCCGTTAAAAAGACCATATTATCTCGCAAGCTAAGTTATTTGATTTTGTTTTAGAAGAGCAAAATAGTAATTTCATGATGTAAATTTATAGTGAAATGTGAGTATATGCACAAGGAAACACTGATTTCAATTAAGTTTTTTTTTTTAACTAGCTAGGGATACCTACTCTATATTGTAGGGATGATTTCAAGCTAATTTACAACTCAAGAGAAGAACGCTTCGGCATTGTAGATATATTTTTCAATATTATAAATTTTTTTTAATTAAGAACTAAAATGAAAGTGTCTATGTTTTATAAAACAACTTGGAAAAAATATATGAAATGATAAATCATAGAATAAATTAATGCTAATTAAGGATTAAAATAAAAGGTTGATCTTCATTGTTGAAAATAAAATATAGATGCATATGTAAATATTTAACATCATGACATGGTTAGCTTTAAAGTTTTTAATTTAATTGTGTGGCAATAAAAATGAATATTTATAAGAAAGTCCATGATTTAAATTCTGGATAAAAAATGTATTTTTAACTAAAAATTATCTTTTTTTTATTAATCTTTTTATGAAATGTCAATTTTAGTTCTTGATCTTTCAATTTTAGTCTTAAGAACATAGAATTTTTTTATTTTTTTTTGTAAAATTGATCTCTAATTCAACTTTGAAATATTTAACGACAAATCAAACATCAAACATGTGAGAACATGTAAATCAAAATAAATAATAACAAATAAAATCATGTCAACTTGACATGTAAAGATGTAATTAAAAATAAATAAAGTGCAGTAATCAATATAAAAGGAGATAAAAATTTAGGTTTTTTGTTTTGTCTCCA
>Ga0325411_1003079_pt1 | contig 18769 bp, 10 predicted proteins | sample PopdelMetagenome_13_FD_206181 | JGI IMG/M metagenome (GOLD analysis project Ga0325411, IMG submission 206181) | Populus deltoides microbial communities from Bellville, Georgia, United States - Xylem-PdIQD-R4 | ecosystem: Host-associated > Plants > Phyllosphere > Stem > Wood/Secondary xylem...
TACAGTCCTCAAAAATAGTAGTGAAGATCAAAAAATGGAAGAGCCCCCTGCAGTTAAACATTTAGTGCAAGGATTCCTAATTTCGGCTTCTTTGGAAGGGAGAGTTACAACCTCAAATGCTACAGTTAAAGAATAAAGTCCCCAGATTTAGGCTTTGAAGGGTGTTTTCTTCTTTCCCTACTCGTTGCTTGGCCCGTTAAGAATGAGTTGCTGATTGGATGTTTTTCAAGCTTGTCTTTGATTCACAGAACTACTACCACTTGAATGAACAAGTCTAGGGTTCCTCGGGTATTTATCTATTCCTTTATTTAATTTTTACGAGAAGACTGCTGATTGGATGTTTTTCAAGCTTGTCTTTGATTCACAGAACTACTACCACTTGAATGAACAAGTCTAGGGTTCCTCGGGTATTTATCTATTCCTTTATTTAATTTTTACGAGAAGACTCAAACAAGTCCTGTAGGAGGTGACACTGTGCCAATTGACATACGGCTCACCGCTTTCCTAGATAATTATTCATAGAAGTAGAAAGAAAACAAGACGTTTCTCATGAAGTTTTTCCAGCGTTGAATGTAGGAGGCTTTCTGATTTTAGCAGCTTGTTCAAAGCCAGATGCAATCTGAATCAGCTGCGGTTCTGTACCCTTAATGCCAAAAGGCACCCCCATATCGTCCATTCCTGGGAATCCTCCATTTGCAAGGACAGGAGCAACAGATGCGCTGGGAGTTACCAAGACATCTAGCTTGTTATCTGACATCAACTTCTGAAACCCATCTCTTGTCAGTTTTGATAAATTTGATAATGCTGCCAATTCCGTTTGTTGACCTTAGTGATTGGTTACGAACAAAATTGTCAATTTTGTTCTGTTTCGTCAGGAATGACCAAAATATTTCATACCAATTTAAAAAACATAACAATACAGAACAAAGTTCATTTCATTTTAAATCTTGGTCCGTTCCAGATTTTTCAGCTAAATTCTGCCTGGAACGTTCCGGTTTCATTCCACATGTTTTGTTCCGCACTTGAAAAGCTATTGAATCAAATTGAACCTTGTTCAATTTAATTAATTAAACCACCCAATTATAAAAAGCTCTTTTTCATTACTATTTTCAATAACAATGATATTGTTGATAATAATATTGAAAATTATTATTACTATTTTCATTAACAATGATATTAATTTTTTAAAATTAGATTTATCACTTATATATATGGTTTATATTCATGTTGTTTTTTTTTTCATGTTTATACTTTGTAGGAATTTGAGTAAAACAAGGGATGCTTTAGATTCCATTAGCTTTGATAACATTGACATAACTTTATATTTAAAATATTTGTGTTAAAACATTTTATTTTCATAATATTTTGATATTTTGTTTAAGTTGAATTGCTTTAAGTTAAAAACTTATTTAATCTTGACTATTTAGGAATATTTTAAATTTTAAAATTATATTTGTTTGGCATTGTGTTTGTATTGTATAATTTATAATTAATTTATCTTGAATTTGAATTATGTTTATTGAATATATATATATATATATATATATATATATAAACAATACAACTCCGAAACCGCATGCCAAAACATTTTAAAACTAAAATATTTTATTTTAATTAAAAAAATAAAATATTTATCAAAACAAAATTGACAAACTTGATTACGAATTGAAATTTGACAATCGAAAAGAGTGATCTTGGCTCAAGGAATTTCCTGTAACCGCTAGGGGTTTATGGGCTTGGCTATTTCATGCGTTGCTTCATATTCTCTTGGATCAAACCCCACAATCACATCAAACAACACCGTCCTGGTTATGGCCTAGGGGCCTATTGATTCATCACTACAGAAACTCCATCTTGTCAAACAAGGCAGATGCTAAGAATTAAAAGAAACTCTAAATAGTTTGTGTGGCTTGTGTGTATTAAGACTCAATTAACTGTGATCTTGTATAGGCATGATGCTCCCTGTTTTATAATAGTACAAATAAAGGCATTGTAAAAAAATAGAGTTGCATGTCCTAGAAGAACATCATCTAGTCAAGCATAAATAATTGATGAATCACTTCAAATTTCGACGATTTGAGAGGATCCCAGGAATTATAGAGTCAAGGTCATCAACACCATTGTTGTTTCCAACTTAATTGATTGTCCCCTCACAAGCTCACCTTTCTTTCAATTGTTCAATATTGCTGGGCACTTCTCTTTGATTTATAACTTGCATTGCATTAACTCGGTTATAGTTAGAACCATGTCTTCCCCCTGAAATGCCCGCCTTCTGTACACTGCTTCTATGTGTGTTTATCACTGTTGTTTGGGTTCAATTTTTGTGTGTTTACCAAGAATCAATGGTGGCTACTTCCAATCTGCAAAAAGAACATATCAATGAAGGAAAACAATGGGTGAAAAAAGAAAACTATTAAAATGCCTCATCTCCTGTGACTTTGGACAGCTCAACATTCTGTAGTACAAAATTTTAACCTTGGAAACAGAACAGTCAAAAAACTCTTGATTCGACTAAAACATGAATACAGTGCAAACTTTAACTATGAACTCAAACTCAACTCTGCACCTGGTTTGTCGAGTTGTGCACTAATGACAGATCATCAAGCCAATCAGCATAAATCCGATTTATTTTCTTCTGTCCTTTCCACTTTAATAAACATTTCGTACCCTTTTCTTCAACTAAAGTAGGCACATTCACCGTCATGCTTGGAGACATGTTATTAGGAAGAACAGGTGTTGGTGCTTTAGTCACAGTGGAGACTGCATTTCCTGCTTCCACCTCAGTGCGTCCACCAGGAACTTGCAACTCTGAGTTCAATGGAAAAGTTGGAATTTAATAGATAAAAACAAAAACAGAGCCCATCAATGATGATTTCTTTGCATCTTTTCTAGAGGAACACAATTGTGATTATATGGCGCAACACGCATCAAATACAAGGATCAACTTTTCTAGTCAAGAAATCAATGGACGATAAGAAAACTAGACAAATACAGCATCGCACACAATTCTTACTGCTCACTCCTATCAACATTGTGCATGCTTGTGACCAATTCTGTCTATCTCTAATCATAGAACTAGAACTGAGGACCCAAAAACTATTACTGCTACACAAGACGCAGCGGTTCAAGTTTCTAACTAAAAAATAAAATTCTGTTCTAGATAAATAAATAAAATACTTTAAAGAGATAAATGATGAGTGCCTTTTCAGGAGATAAGAAGACAGCCTCACAGAAAGTCAAAAGAACGAAGCAAAATCAAGATGTAGGACGTGCTGATCCTGTTAAATATTAACAGGCTATTCTAAACAGATACAGTGTGAATAGAATTAGGAACTGATTAAAAGAGAACTGATTGACAAGGGATCCATCTCCAGAAAATGGAAATTTGAATATTAGTTAGCACAAGATGAATTTCTCTCTATAAATGATAGGCCTTTAACTTTCATGCAAGGATTTTCCCTCAATTCGAAGGCACATAAGGTGACATATAAGAGCTATGCCAGTATCTCGGGGGCCACTAAAACTACAAAATGGAATTTTTAAGCTTAGACTCACTGATTTATTTTAACAAGTTCAGTTGGAAGTCACCGGACTCTCCAGAAAGACAAATCAAGATATCATCATATACTTAAAGCCTATTGGGAAAACAAATGAAGAATTCCAATTCAAATAGTCTGACTCGTCAAGATTTAACCAAACTATAACCCTAACAATTACTGTAGTGGCAAACAGGTTAAATATAACAACGAAATGCAACTTAAGCAACAGAAAGCACCTGCTAGCCCATGAGCAAAGTGACATTTCTCTCCAAAGGGGCATTGACCTGTCATCTCCCACTTCGTGCACAACTTTGTCTTCCAATAAACAGGCTTTATTAAATTTGATCGAGGAGCATCCGAAACAGCAGTGTTTGCAGGCCTGTTAACTTCAGCAGCATTAAAGACGCCACTTCCTTGGCCCATCAGGTGGTCTGTAGTCCCTATACTTATTGCAGAACTCTCCCTGAACCTCCCTGTGTCCTCCCTGAAATTTGCTGGATCCTCGTGAAGGAAATTACACCTATCCCCATAAGGACACTCCTCCCCATTATAAAACTTCTTGCACAACTTCATCTTGTGAATTATCCTCAGATCATCTTCCCGATTCATCGCTGTTGACCTATCCTCTTCACTACTTACACCTACACTCACTAGTTCCTTCCAATTTGGTGGGGGCTGCCTCAAATCTTGCATTCCATGAGCAAAATTGCAATTCTCACCATTCCTACAAGTACCAGTCTTAAACTTTGCACACACTCTCGTCTTGAAAAAGATGTTGGTTGTTCCCTTGTGGACTGAAAGGCTGTTTGTTGGTGGCACCCTAGAACTCATGGATTGGTTGGAATTGTCCTCAGAGTTTCTAGGTCTTTTATAAGGAGGTTGGTATTGTTGTTGTTGTTCAAATTGCTCATTGTTATTCATTACAAATTGAGGCCACACATCAATAGCATCACTACCTGATTGATACGAGGCCTGTGATGCCATAAAAGAAACAGGGGAATCAGGGTAACTCATATTTCTACAATGTAGAATCAAACTTCTTGAGAAGAACTAACTTAGACCTCAAAAACCCTTGATTTATAACACTAAAATCTACCAAACCAATTAAGAAAGACGCGATCTTTAGCACCAAGACACAAACTTTTCACTAAAGATATGAGCTTTTGGTTTAGAACTGAATCAATGAATCAAGATTGGGCAAAGAAAGAAAAACCCGGATCTATATTTTGATCAAAACCAAAGAAAATTAAACAAAAACAATAGAATTTGGGACTTACTTGAGAGAATTAATGAATGGTTGATAAAAGAATTTAGACAAACCCCAGATGAGAAATTTGGCTCATAACGATGACAAGTTTATAGCTTCAACAAACAGGTTTATATACAAAGTCCAAATATGAACAGGAATGGTACAAACTAAACCCTAGCCGCCAAATTGAGCTAATTCATATTTGATAGGGTTTTTGTTATTTGCTTTTAGGAACAGCCTGAAGAGTCCTGTTTCAGGAGTTGCAGTAAAATAATTCTTAACCTCTTAATTTGTCCATTAATATTCTTAAATTATTATTTATCAGACAAATAAAGATTTGTTGTTAAATTTGACTGTCAAGACTAATGCTTGAACTCTGATAGTCATTCTCAATGCTATGAGCACGTCGTTCTAAAATAATTTAATTTTTTTATATAAATACAAATAATTAGAAAGAGGCAAACAACAAATGATTTAGTATTTCTTTTAAGACAATTTGACCAGGAAGAAAATTCTTAAACCGATGTTATCTCTTTCTATTTAAATTGTTAAAATAAAAATATTGAACGACGTGTTTTTTATTTTTATTGTCTTAATTATTTTTATTTATAAAAAAACTAATTGTTTTAAAACAATGTCGGGTCAAATTTGAAGGCGTGCCTTAACTTATAGCTTTGAGTTCATGGTGATCAAGGGACTGCATCAAGTAATTAAGCAATCAAACAGCTGAGATGGAGGAGAAGCATTGATCCTGTGTTCTACTATGCAATACCAGCAAGGAGAATGGACCTTTGATCAAGTAATTATGCAAAAATTAAGGAATCAATTAATACAGTAGATAATAGAGCAAGGTTTCGATGAAAGAAGAAAATTTTCAAACTCTAATGCATAATTAATTATTATTATTATTTAAAAAAATAAATAAAGAACCCCTCGTTATGTTCTTAGTTTCCACCATTCATGGTTGGATTGCCTTCGTCATCCACGACCACGAGAGCCAATCTTCCATTTCGCCCAAACGACAAGAGCAGCACCATGGCTTTCAAGTCGAGGATACCCATGTTGTTGGGTTTTTTTTCCCAATATTATACATGCAATAAAAATTACAAAATAAAATTATTTGTGAGTTTCTAAAATTTTATTAGATAAATTTAAAGTTGTTTAGGAATTTATATCTTAAAATCTGATTTTTTTTTTATTTTAAATAATTCTTTAAAAGTTAGGTTCTTGCAAAACACAAGCCGTCTAATTGTTCCGTTTCCAATGATAATCCACACAAACTACAAATGTGAAATTTTCTAAATCTGTATTTAGGATGAAAGGATTACTATGCCTAGAGTGCTAGCTCTAATTTTATGTTTATGTAGTTTTTCTGTCTACTAGACAACCTCTAAAAAAATAAGAGGCATAGTTTACTATTTATAGAGAAATCTGAAAAACCCTATAAATTAGTAAAATATCAATTTTTCCCTTAAATAATATCGATATATTAATTTAGAAAAAATTTAGAAATTAACTCAATCAAGTCCTTACTTCATTTTTTTAGGTCTAGAAATATAATCCCTGTATTAATTTTATTTTAATCTTTAATTTCTAAAATATATTTTAATCAAGTTATACTTAATTAAATCATCCTAATTTAAATTCTGACCAATGGTTCTTAATGTGTGTGACTTATTAGATTCCTAATATGTTGACTTAAATATAATTTATAATTCTAATAAAATAGAATTAAATAATTTACTTAATTATCAATTAAACAATTGATTAATTTAGATTTGAAGATCAGATGTATCATCTAGCAACGTGTCATGATTTCTCAAATATTAGAAAAGTTATTTGTGGTTTGACTTAACCTTTTAATGACCGGTTTCTCAGTGTAATTAATATCATTTCATCAATAATGTTTCAATTTAACATTAAAGCATGAAGTATATCTGTCATGTTAAATCATGTTTGTTCTCTACATCATAGTCATTGATCGTTTACATAAGATTTGAAACTCTTTTCAAATCTCATTCCACCCTAACCAAGGATTTCTTAGTTAATACTATTTGAGAACAAATGAAACATTTTTCTTAATTCACCTAAGGTGATGAATCATCTCTTAATCACTCAAGTACCTTCATATAGTTCATGTTATATCTAATATTTGTCATTTCATTACCTTCATTAGGACAACATGTAACAGGATCAAAGTATATCATTCTCTATATAAGATGATTTGGTGATCTCAAGTATAAGGATCACTTACATAACCATTGTATGAACATTTTCATAAATATAAGTGATCTCTTCCATATAAAATTCTCATGCGGATTAGTTCAGTGTACATGTCTTATGACAAGTACCTACATATTAGTTCTAAGTATCCCTTATACCTTAGCTTATAAGAACAACTGTTTCATTTCATAAAAGAAAGAACATAATATGTGTCAGTCTTTACGGCTCCAATGAATGTCGAGTATTTAAGAGAGCATCGACTAGGAAGATTTTAGGAACAATGCTTTGATGCAATAAGAACCTTATAATTATAACAACTTTATAATTTTCTTTACAAAGCATTTTTGTCCCATGGACTTTATCTTTACTCTAGATTCATTAATCTAATATCATATGAATATTAAAGATAAATTAAGCCTTCATTATTACTAAATATATATTTACATGAATAAAATAATATCACGTGTAATCAACCGATTAGCTATAAGATATATTAAATTAACACATATTTTATCTAGAGGTTTAACAAATAGAAGAAATTACCCCGCATATACCTCTTCCCCGGTCACATCAAGATATGTCGTGACCTCTAAACTCCTGCTTTGTGATATCAATATTTCAACCTAGTGGCTGAGCAATCGTTTTACTATCACCCATCTCAAATCTATATTGATTCTATCAGGGTAGATTAGCCAAAAAAACTATATTTATAGTATTTGAGGCTGAAAAAAGATTAGCTACGATCTTAAACGTTCATCAAGAGTGATGAAAATCCTAGTAAAGTTAGGAAACCTAAGTTTTAAATATATTTAAATTGTTTTTCGAATCCTTAATTCAAGTGGATTTAGATTGCTTTAGGAATATTTAGTTTAAGATGTTTTTTTATTTTTATTTTTAGTTAGTTTAAGTGGATAATTAGACAAATAGAAGAATTTAAGGAGTGTTTGATCTTTGTTAATCTAAATCATCTTAATATATGGAAATCACTATTTTTTTCATGTTTTCAGGTTCACAAGAAAATTGTTCTTAATCATCCATGATTCATATATTTTCCCTCTTGAGCACGTTATCAAGATTTAAGATACTCTCGCAATAGTTGTTATATCCATATTAAATGAGATTTGATGCATGTACTAGCTCATCCATGATAAACTTAAATTTAGTGGGCCTAAAAAACCTCTTAAAAAACTCAAAAAAACTCTCTCATAAATATATGGTCCCGAGCAACAGTTTGGGTCCAAGTTAGGTATGTTTCTTAACTAAGAGGAGCAGGCCTAAGTTGTTACCCGACCCCATGGTGGGCACATACGTCCAAGCCCAGCTGGGGTGCTAGGCTCCAAGCCACCACCCTTTATAAGCACGTGCACACGCTCGAGCCCAACTAGTAGTGGTTCAGGCAGCGTGTTTAGACCTATTTTTTGCCCTTATTAAGCTTAGTCAACTCACCTAAGCCTAACACTCCCTTAAGAATTGTTCCAGCACCCTATGCAGGTCCTTCAATAATTTTTTAGGCCCCCACACGAGTCTTTTGATATTTTATATTGATTCAATATGTATTATTTTAAGTGAAATACAACTCAAAATACCATATTAATTTATAAGGGTGAAATTACTATTTAGCCCCTCCTCTCCACAAAAGAACAAAACTTATAGGCTATAAATACCTTATAAATTCACCAAGTTTAAGGTTCACAGTCTCTTCATTCTTAATATTTTCAGTGTCTATCTTTCTAAAATATCATTGTACTTTCTCTTTTTACAAAGACAATTACTTAAACATCTGAGAGTCTTTACATCTACCAAATAGAACCTTTTGCAGGTATCAGCTTCCAACCACCTCAGTTTACCAAGCACCAACTATTTAGTACCAGCCACTTTAGGTTACTAGGAACAAATCGTTTTAGTTTACCAAGTACTAACTATCAACTACCTTAACTATGAAGAAATGATTGGATTGCTAGAACTAAGAGATTAACCTATTATTCAATATATAAGTCTTATTCCTTATGTACTTGGATGTTTTGGAACATCATCAAGCAAGAACAATGGAGTTATTGTGGCTATATACATATTAATTGATAAATATGATACATTAAAAAAAAAAGCTAGAAGGAAAATTATTGTGCCCCAAAACACATAATATTATTCATTGTAATAATGTAATTATTATATTGCCCTTTGTCCATTAAAACTTTAATCTAGGCATTGATGGCAAGGTAGTCTTTTCACCATGATACAAGTGTCTTTTATGAATAGCATAGGGTTAGTTTGGTAATTTTATTTTTTAATGTACAGTAAAATTATTCATTTAACCTTACAATAAAATAATTTAATGCTTGCTGCTCAAGAACATTTTTGTATTTTCAATTTTTAGAATAGTATAATTATTTTGATGTCCTTAAAGACAAAACCAATTGAACTCTCATCCAAAGGCTTCTTTTTTCATTTTACATTATTTTTATTGTAATTTTCAATGGTACTCAGGGGCATTGTTGTAAATTATATTTATTAAATATAATTAAAAAAATTATTAGTGTGTGCGGGGCACTCACTAGCTTGTGAACGACCCCCACATCGTTCAAATGGGGTGTGAGGGTTGTTCAACCACCAAACACCACCTTTTAGGGCAACATTTGAAAGGTCTCAGAGCCTCCAACTAGATGAGGCAATGTGTGTTCCAAGATTCATGGATGTTTGGTGTCGATGATCATTTTTTTCCCCTTCTTCTCTCTCCCCCGACCTAGATTTTCATGTCAACCCCTTAAAAATTCAAGAACAACCCTTTAATATGTTAGTTCTTCAGATTTGGTTCCTTTTCTTTTTAGTATGATTTTTTTATCTTGAATAATTTATAGAATTTGGTTCCTGATCTTTTAATTACTATTTTTTTGTTTGGAATCATTTTTTAAATTGATTTTTTTTTATGATTTCACCCTCCTCTGCTTTTTTCCTATCAAATTTAATTTTTGTCCTTTTGATTGCTATTGTTTTAGACTTGACAAGTTTTTATTTTAAATCATATATGATTTTATTCTATGATTTCACCATCGTTTGTTTTTTTTCCTATCAAATTTAATTCTTATTTTTTTTATTGCTATTTTTATTTGCTTTGATAAGTTTTTAAAATTGATATTTTTAAATTGACTCATAATAAACTTCTTGATTGAAATCAGATTCAGGGTTTCATGTTTTTAAAATTTGACCAGGTTTAGAACATTTGCTCGAGTTTGCTTAGTTTTTTTAATTTCATTTTCTTTGATTTTTTTAATCTTTAAAATTTATTCTCCATTCTTCTAATTGTTGTTTATTTTATTTTGCATCATTTTTATTATTTTTTAAATTGCATCCTCCTTGGTTTTTTTCTATCAATTTTTTTCTTAATTAGTTTTGTTGCTTTTGTAGTTTTTTTAAAATATTTTTTTACCAATCTCATCCTTCAAAATTAAATTGGTAGAGAATTAGACTTCTTTATTGAATTCGGGTAAAAAATTTCACGGGTTATGAATTTTAAAAATTAGACCAGATTTAAAATGTTAGCTGGCTTTTCTTGGTTTTCTCCCTTTTTCTAAACTGATATTTTTTTGTTTTTATTCTTTTTTTGTGGTTTGATTTTATTAGGTTAGCCCTCGATAATTTTTTTCTATTTCACTCCCTAACATTTTTAATCTATAAACAATCTATCAAATTACAAATATTTTTTAATTTCATTCCCTATGATTTTTTAATCTTTCAAATTTGATACTTATTCTTTTAATTTTTATTTATCTTTTTGTGATTATTTTAATTTTTTTCAGATTTCATCCTCTGGTGTTTTTCTCTCAAATTTTATCCTCATTCTTTTTGTTGCTTTTTTTTTTTTTTTTGCTTTTGCTAGTTTTTTTATTAATATTTTTTCAACTATTTCATCCTTCAAAATTAAATTGGTTGACAGTTAAGCTTCTTGATTGAACTCAGGTCCAAGATTTAATGAGTTACGAGCTTTTAAGGTTAGATCAGGTGTATGAGGTTTTTATGGGTCTTCTTGGTTTTTTTCCTTTTATTAAGCTGATGTTTTCTTCTTCTTCTTTTTCTTTTTGAAGTTTGAATTTTTTATGATTTTCTTTCTATTAAGTTAGCATTGGATTGTATGATAATCCAGATAAATTCAGTTATGGTTTTTTTTTTGTTTTTTTATCAATTTGTTTATTGCTATTGTTATATTATTTAAATTACCACTTGAACTAATAACTCAAGAGTTGAATTTTTTTAGTCAAACAATTTTTTACATAAAAAATAAAAATCCACTCTCCTCGTTGATATTGCGTTGAACATAAGCAGTTAGGATCAATATCAGGAACCCATTATTTTAGCATCATCTTAAAAATTAAGTTATTGATCATAGCGCTAGACAAAGCTAGCAATTCTTAGTAATATTTGTCGCTAGACAGAACAGTTTTATACACAAAGGATTGTCGTCTAAGCTCTGATTTTATTACTTGCCGTTGACATGCACCATGATCAGCCAATTTCTGCTTTGTTCTTGGTGTTTGGTTAATTGTATATATATAGAAGGGCTTAGCAGGGAGGAAGCTGTTTTACTCAATCTTGTATTTGTTTGACAAAATTATATATCACTTAACCAACACCTCAGGATTTCTCATTTATTTTTTTCTGTCTTTTTTACAAGAAAATTCTAACCCAGGTCTTGTTGAAAAGGGAAGTAGCGATTGAGCCACAGCTTATTGGTTTCCTAGATATTATTTATTTCTTTTGATTTGAATGTAGGAGGCTTCCGGATCTTAGTAGCCTGCTCGAAGCCAAATGCAATATGAATCAGCTTTGGTTCTGTACCCTTCAATCCTCCAAAGTTAATGCCGAAAGGCACCCTCTTATTATCATAACCTGAAGGGACATTGATTCCTGGGAATCCACCAATTGCTAGGACAGGAGAAACAGATGAACCAGGTGTCACCAAGGCATCCAGCTTATTATCTTTCATCAACTTCTGAAATCCATTTCTTGTAAGTTCTGCTAAATTTGACAGTGCAGAATTTCTGCGTTGCCGATTCCATCTGTCGCCTGAGCTCCTAGAAAGATGCCTTGTCCATATTCGCTGAGATATTCCTGTGTAAAGATTCGAGAATGTATTAGCATATTAAGTTTATTGAACGTAGATCATTGCAACTTGCACGTATGAAAGGAACCTATTTTCATTTTGGACACTCACCAGATCTGCAAATTGCTGGTTGAATGCTATAATATCGGCTAAGGTTCGCACTTGGGAAGACACCAGCTCTTTCAGTATGCATTTAGAGATATTTTAAACTCAGCAAGCAATGCTGTTGCTTCACCACTCGTGGCAAAATTTAAGATAGTACTGATGTTGGCTATTTCCAAGTTGTCTAGTAAAACTGCACCTTCTTGTCTTCTTTTGCAGATAAATTTTGCATCATCAAATATTCTTGTACTACACATCAAAATTGTGCTGGATAGCATATTATTACATTAGTTCTTGAAGTTTGTTTGGTTACCTTGGTGTCTGGAGATGGTTCTCAAAAGCTTGACTCTCAGGTTCACTGACAAAACTCCAGAACGGATTCCTTACTATTCCAAGTCTCTTCCCTTTGACCCCATTAGTTTTGAGATATTGTTTGTACCCACCACACGGAATATACTTTGATGCTGCTTTGGTTTCATTATCGTTGGAATCAACACCTACAATGGCGTCAAGAACATGAACAGCATCCGATACTGTCCTGCAGAGAGGCCTGTCCCATCCAGAGCCGAGGAATGACAATTTGTTGATAAGAAGACTAATTGCAGAGAATTAAGATAATAGCAAGTTTCATAGATTTAGAACTGTAGCCATTTTGGACTAACTATTGGGCAAAGGATCGGCTTTTTCAGCCCTGAAAACTTAATAGTATGATTCGAATAATATAATACAATCACCTACCCAATGGTGTCCTGTCTAGGAGAAATTGTGATAACTCCAGCACGGCTGGTGAAACCTACTGTTGGTTTTATACCCACCACTGAGTTAGCACTGGACGGACATAAGATGGAGCCATCAGTCTCGGTACCTAGTGAAACTGCTACCATATTTGCCGCTACTGATATTGCTGACCCACTGCTTGATCCACAAGGATCTGCTGATAGATTATAAGGATTCTGCAAAAAGTTCCCAGAATATTATCGTGGCTTGCAATCTAGTGTAATGTCACACTTGTTATATAGCAATGGGAATAGCAAATCAATAAAACATGAAGAAATTTTTTAGAAAGCTACTTTCACAAGGATCTTGCCTTTCCCTGGCCACCTCTAGGACTAAAGCCATGAGGAAGTGTAAGAGACCTAAAAGCAGCCCACTCAGTCATGCTAGCTTTTCCAAATATAATAGCTCCTGCTTTCCTTAACTTCATGACAACACCTGCATCGCGAGGCACAACTGATCCGAGAAGTGCAAAAGATCCTGCCGTGTTGTTCATCTTATCCTTGGTCGCAATTAGATCTTTGAGAAGAATAGGAATGCCATGCAAACCAACTGATGAACCTGGTGCCTTAATCCTGCGCTCGTAGTCAGCCTGTTTAGCTTGTAAGAGTGCATCAGGATTTACTTCTATAACCCCTTTAAGGACTGGATTGAGTCTGTCAACTTCTTTAATATAGAACTTAACAAGTTTCCTTGAGGTAAGTTTGTTCTGCTTAAAAGCAAGCTGGAGATCATCTATGCTTGCTTCTTTTATTGAGAATGCGTTGCTTGCTATGACTAAAAGAACAAAAATTAGTGAAAACTTCAGAGGTGTAAAGGCAGCCATATCTAATTAGTGATGGAAAATCGCAACTGACAGACGCAATTTATACATTCCTTTTGGTTCTTGATATGAACAAGGAATATGTACAGTGAACCTGAATGGAATGAACCTGCGAGCTGTTATCATTTCTTGACCATGAAACATCCTAAGCAAAGAAAAAATTGGTGAAAATTATCGTGCTTATCTAAAAACCCTCACGAATCAGCTTGCGTCGGAGTGTTAGTGGCCATTGATTGCAAAATCCGACTAGCCGTAGTGATCATGAGTAAAGGCGACTATGTTGTAGTGATCATGAGTACAATGCTTAGAAGTCGACAATGGTTGCCGTGTATGGTTGGTCGTTTTGCACCAGGGGAACTGTTTTTTTTTTCAAAAAAAAAAAAATTATATATATATATAAGAGATAAATAAATAAATAAATAAAATATTTTAATATCAAGTCATTCACAATGTTCAAGTTACTCTAATTTTTTTTCATTTTTTTATATGCAAATTTCTATAAATTATTATAGATGTAGACTAGATTATTGACCCACACTACACTACGGGTCAGATCAAAAAAAATTTAAACATCCAGGTATTATTAACATTTTTCTAGTAATTTTTTTTTAAAACAACGTAGAGGTTAACTTAATGATACCTAATCGACTTGATAGATCTAAAGACGGTTTGATTAACAAAAATGTGGTTTGATTAACAAAAATTCAAAACATTTTTTTTAAAATAATATTGAAACAGTAATATATTGGATTGATCCAAGTCAACTTAGGTTAACTTATCAAATTCACTACCTGAATCATAAGACCATAATAACACTATATAAAACAAATCAAACAAATTATGAAAGCTCAATTCTCAATCAACTCAATGTTGAAGAATGCAATTAAAAAATAAAATAAAATACTTGAGTTAAACTTTCAAACTCATGATTCAAATTATGAAATCGGGATAATCTCATAGAAAGTGAACAAAAAAAAATCTAAGTCAACCTGGATTAATCTGTCGAACTCGCAACCAAGGTTATTAGACTGTGATAACCCCATAAAAAAGCAAATAAAAAATTTATGAAGCTCAATTTTCAATAAACTCATTGTTAAAGGTTGAAATGAAAAAAAAATCAATCTAAAAACAGGATATAATAAAACAATTTGAGTCTACCCATGTTAACCTACAAAACACGTGACCCGGATCATAAGATTAGAATAACCTCATAGAAAGCAAACCAAAATAAATCACAAAGCCTAATTCATAATAAATTTAATGTTAAAGGATGAAATAGAAAAAAAAATGCCAATTAAAAAAAGACAAAATAAACTCTAGTCAATTGGGTTAACCCACCAAACCCGCGACTCGGGTCATGAGACTGAGATAATCTTATAGAAAGCAAACTAAAATAAATTATGAAGCTTAATTCTCAATCAACTCAATGTTTGGAGGATGAAATTGAAAAAAAAAATTATCAATTAAAAAAAACTAGAGTCAACTCGTCAAACTCGTGAAATGGATTATGAGACTAAGCCAACAACGTATAAAGCAAAACATAATAAATTATGAAGTTTAATCTTCAATAAACTAAATATTAAAATATAAAATTAGAAAAAAAATATATAGATTTAGAGGGAAAAAAACATTATTGAAATGAATAGTGTTACATATAAGGGTGCACAATAAAAATACCATCTCTTTTAGTTTAAACTACTAGTCTATTGGCCCGCACTCCGCCGCGGGGTGAACCAATTTTTTTTAAATGTGAAAAATATTAAGAGCGCTAAGAGTTTGTTGACGATGTTATTAAACCTAACCAAGTAGGTCAATTTTAAAACCTCTCAACATAACTTTTTGCCTAACTCGAGTTTCCGATTAAATTGTGTTGGAATTAGCTCAAATTAAATTAATAGATTTGATGGGTCCACATACAACATTAATGATCGGTAAAAACATAATGTAGCTTTTAAAAAAAACTTCAAGATGACAACTTCTAAAAAAAAAATTGAAACAATGACAAATTGGATTGATCTCGACCCCCCCCCCCCCCGCGCGACTCGGGTCATGGACTCAATTGGGTTTATAACTTTTATTTTTATAAAATATTTTTATTTAATTATATGATAAAAAAATAGATGTTCACAAAATTGATTACTAATCTAAAAATAAATATTTATTTGAAACAATTATACATATAGAAAGCAAACAAAAATTATTCATGGAGTTTATTTTCCCCACCAATATAATATTGAAGGACAAATTGAAAAAAAAATTAAAAACAATTAAAACACAAAAAAAAAAAACATATATGGTCGATAGGTAAACTCTCCAAACCTATGAATTAGGTAACCCGTGCTAGCACACCAAACTTATGAATCGGGTTATGGACTCTACTGGAACTATAATTTGTTTTTAAAAAAAAACTATATTTAAGTATACGATAATAAAAATAGACAATTGTGAAATCAAATATCAACTCAATGCCTAGATGAAACCTCGACAACCTCATAAAAGGTAAAACAAAATCAATTATGAGACTAGATTCTCAATTAACTCAATATCTAAGGATGAAATAAAAAAAACTAATTAAAAAAAGTTAAACTTGTTAAACCCGCAAACTAGGTCAACCTATCAAACTTGTGAATAGGTTAATCGACTTTAAAAAGTTTAAAAACATGAATTTTCTCTTAAACTATTTTTTTTAACTATATGAGAAAAAAAATAAACAAGAAAAAAAAGTTAAGTTCAATTAAAAAAAAAAACACCGCACCAAATCCGTAAATTAGAGCAACCTAGGTTACCCTAACAAATCTACAAATCGCACTAACCTTATATAAAGAAAAAGTAAAAAGAAATAAATTATGAAGTCAAATTCTTAACCATCTCAAGTTTAAAAAGATGAAATGGACAAAAGCAATTTTAAAAAAATCATAATAAGAAAGAAAAAAAGGAAAACAAAACACTATGGATTATTATTGTAATCCACAGTGCAATGGATGTGGATGAACAATGGTTTTCATACACCCTTTAATTTTTGTTACTTTATAAAGTTTAATAACATGATTTTTTTCTAAAACTATTTTTTAACTATATGAGAAAAAAAATGGACTATAAAAAAGTCAAGTTCAATTAAAAAAAAAGATGCTCCACAAAACTCTAGTTTACCTTGACAAACACGCGAACAACGCTGATCTCAAAGAAAGACAAAATAAAAAGAAACAAATTACAAAAATAAATTTCCAATCATCACAATATTAAAAAGATAAAATTGACAAAAGTTTTTTTTGAAAAAACTCATAACAAAAAAAAAACCATGTGTTCAAGCAACACAGAAAAGAAAAGAAAAGGTCGTGTTTTAGCTTTTTGTTAACGTTAATTGTCAAAACTAAATGTGAGGAGACATTGTAGTGTTTTGTGAGGAAAGTTACAATGTTTTTTCTACATGTTTTAGTTTATGTTAACTAGTTATTTGACCTACGTTTCATAATAAGTCAGATATTTTTTCTTTCTTCTTCAAAAAAGTGTATATGTAGAGTTTTATGATATTTTTCTATATATAAAAAATTCCTAAGTAGAATTCAAAAAGTTCATACATACATCTAGTTAAATAAATCAAGAATTATTTATGTAGCAATTGTTTTTTATCAAGCTCAATTCCTACCTAGCCAAAGTTAATTAGTTAAACCTATAACCCAGGTCATGGACATAATTGGGTTCGACAATTGTTTTTATAAAATAAACACCTATAAAATAAAATATCAAAGTGATTGAAAAAAGAAAATCAAACTGAAACAAATTACATTGCTCGATTAATAATCAATCAAATATTGATGATGAAATTGGAAGAAAAAAAAATGCAATTGTAATGAATAAAAATAAAAAAAAAATAAGAAAAAAAAAAGCTCAATCTCTCAAGTTAAGAAAGTCCAGAGTTCTCAGGCCTCCATAAAAAAAAAAAAGCCCAGGTGCATGGGCCTAGAGCAAAACACGCGCCTGGGTCTTATTTTTTGCATTTTCTTAAGGGGAAGATAACAGGTCATCCACCCCTTGATTAAAAAATACATGCAATACCCAAATTTCAGTAGCCTCCTGTCACTAGAAAATCAGTTTAATCTGTTTCAAACTAAGAGAAGCTCATTTTCAATCATATTTCAACCCAAAAAAACCAACAAAACACCCAAACACCTTGTAAAACATATTCAGAGCCTCTAGCAACCTAGGAATTAGCTCCAAAATCTACAATCAACCTAAAATATTTTATTTTTTTGATTCAGATATACCATTCTAGGCAAGTATAAAGGAGAAAAAACACCTTGTATAAACTTTCTCCATTAAAAGCAACCTATTGACACAAAAACTACCTGTTTTCATGGGCAAAATTGGTTTCAAACAATACTTTTTCTCTCATTTCACAACCAGGGAAAAAAAAATAAGAAAAATAAAGTTTAGAATCAAAATTTAATTTCATAACTTGTTAAGGACTAAAAGTTTATAATTTAAAAGGTTAGAGGACCAAAGTATATGTTTAGCCTAAAGCTTAGAAAAATCATCTCTCTTTGCTGCTTTTTTCATCTTAGTTCTTTATCTTTGAATCTTGCTATTTCTTAATAAATATGATTTAATTGGCTATTAATTTAGGCCTACAAAGATGTGATAAAAAAATAGACTAAAAAAATAAATCACCATAACAATCTATAATAATTTATTTTTTTGATGAATATTAGCGAAAAGAACTGTATTTTCCCACTACTTTTAAAGTATTTCTTAATAATACATACTGTGTTATGAGAAGAAATTGCCACGGGCTTAACCAATATATGAAAGTCACCATTATTTTTTTTTTCCTTGAGCGAGCAACTATGGAATTTTTTGTCATTTTACATGTCTTGTCATAATGGTCATGCACAGCAATATTCCCTGCTGATGATGTTATTGTTAATACAAATAATAAGAATAATAATAACCAAACTTGCTGATAC
>Ga0325411_1003081_pt1 | contig 18763 bp, 12 predicted proteins | sample PopdelMetagenome_13_FD_206181 | JGI IMG/M metagenome (GOLD analysis project Ga0325411, IMG submission 206181) | Populus deltoides microbial communities from Bellville, Georgia, United States - Xylem-PdIQD-R4 | ecosystem: Host-associated > Plants > Phyllosphere > Stem > Wood/Secondary xylem...
AAAAAAATCAATCGAGAATGAAATTTGAAAAAAAAAAGTATCCCAAAAAAAAAAGCTTGTAATTAAGATAGTTAGGACAAAACTTGAAAGATTAAAAAAATTATAGGTTATGAAATTAAAAATTATTTGTAATATGATAGATTAAAAAATGGTAAGGGATGAAATATAAAAAAGATATTAAGGGATAATCCAATAGAATCAAACTAGAAAAAAAAAACAAAAGTTAAAAAAAAGAGGATAAAAAATAAAATAAAAAACATCAATTTAGAAAAAAAAAGAAAAAAAAGGCAAATCCAAAATTTTTTTGATCCAGATTCAATCAACAAGCATATTTATCAATCAATTTAATTTCAAAAGATAAGATCGATGGAAAAAAAACATGCAAAAGCAACAAATAAAATGAGGAAAAAATATGATATAAAAAATTCAAAGATGATGCAATTTAATGAAAAAATAAATAAATAATCTCAAATAAAATAAATAGCAATTAAAAAAATAATGAACAAATTAAAAAATCACAGGAAAAAAAATTGAAAATATCTATAAAAACCAAAAAAATTTGAACAAACATTCTTATTATTATCAAATATTAAAATACTTACAATATATGAAATCCTATCCGGATTTTATTAATAAGTTTATTATAAGCTAATTTAAAAAATATAAATTTTAAAGATTTATCAAAGAAAAAAAAATAACAAGAAAACTTCGCATCCAACTTTAGTTAACAAATTACATAAATGATTGAAGAGATGAAATTGAGATAATTCTATACATAGAAAAGCAAATAAAAAATATTGGCAAAAAAATGCATTTGCTTAACTGGATATTATTGCCGTACAATGTCACCACGTGGCATTCCCTGAACCTCATGCTTTAGAATCCAGGAAAAGGCAGTGTCTGTGCTTCATGTTACTTCTGTAGCAGGACGACCACTTTGTAATTTTTTGTACAGCATTGTCATTTGGATACCAAATCCTGTACTCCCTCTCTCCCTCTCTAAAAGTGAAGTCCATACGTACTCAAACCGTCTAGCCTTGTTTAGAAAGTGCATATATAGCACTACTTGTGCTTCATAGGATCATCAGGACTCGAAAGATTACTTGTTTTAGGGATTTAAGGGACTGTCAGGTATGAGGGTCTCCAAGATTCAATCCAAAGTTTCTTCTTCTTTTTTCCATTTTCGGTTCTCTTAACTGTCATTAATTATTTTAGCTGTAAGTAGAGTTTGTTTGAATTTTGATGGTCTTTTCATGCAAGCCTCTCCCAATTATATATGTTCATTCATGCATTAAATACTAGAGACTTCTTGTTTTGAGATGATGATTGTGTGATTTTAAATTCCTCTTTTGTTGATGCATTTATCTAATCTTGCAGATGAAATATATATCATTCGGTTCTTTATTATAATATTCCTTCGTTTTTTTTATATTATTATTTTGGAACAAATGTTAAAGTCCTTTTGTTTTCCGAGATTCAATCATATGGTGTATGTTCTTTGTATGCCAAGCAATGCTGGATTCATCCTATTAGGGATCTCTTAAGAGTAAGTGCAGAAGTATTAGTCTGTATTGATCATAACGACCATATTACACTTGCCACTCTTTGGGGTGAGAGGGATTACGGGAGGAAGAATGAGTTATCTCTGCCGGTAGAGTAAGCTCCTCCACTGAACACCTTGTGAAATTACCCTGCCTAGTGCCTACAATGCTGGTTACCCTCTGTTGAGTAAGCTCGCCATTGCACAAAACAAAGATACGCTTTGGTTTTGATTCGAATCCTACTTAATCCATTTAATTTTATTTGACTTGGGAGTTGAATAATTTTATTAATATACAAAGTGAACTGATAATTTCTGATCCTGTACGTGATAGGACAAATGCTTCGAAGCACCAAGGCAGTCTTCTTGGGATCTGGTTGTATCCATAGTGATTTTGATACAAACATATCTCTATGCCATCTATTAGGTAGCATGCACTCCAGATTAGCACCAATTTAAAATTGCCGATATCAGTAAGGATGTTTCTCATTTTATAGGAGCAGTACTGCGGTTTATGTGACAGTTGATGAGTATAACTGGATTTCATTTGGTTGTATACAGTTTTGTTTCCCTAGAGAGGGGGGAGAACATATATTGAAGCATCTTTTTCATAAATGGCGTGAATTTTATTGACTCTGTAAAAAAACCGCCTACTCTTCATATTCCTTTTGACTTATCATTAATGAGTACCTAGCCCTTCAAGAATCTTCTAAATTCATATTTCATTTTGAAACAATTTTATTTCACTAACTTTTCCAGAAAATTTTATCTTATGCTTCATCTTGTGATTGTTGCCTCTCCAAGGTCCGCAGTAACATATATTTGCTTCGTTGTTTTGTGTAGACAGTTTTGCACCATGGAGAAGTCTGACCTGGACCTGATTGGCATTTCAGGATTGCCCACTGAAGAGTTCATCCAACAAAGATGAATGCAGATGATAAAAACATAGAACCTGTGACTGATCAGTGCTTTCAGAGAAGAGTGAAGAATGATTCAGGTGCAGGTGCAAATGCAGGCTCAAGTGTAGACAAGACATTTGCGGCCACCAATGCCCTGTCTGAACTAGTTTGGTCTCCGCAGAAAGGTTTGTGTCTTAAATGCGCTGATGGAAGCTTCTCCTACAAAAATCCCTCTCTGTTATGGGGTGCAGGCCCAAGTAATATGGTAAGTGGATCAAGTACTGACAAACCTATCAGTAAAGAATATTTCTGGACTCCTCTAGGTGCATCTGATGTGAACAGTGAAGTTGCTGGAAGAGACAATTCCACTAAATTTGTTACCAGTGATACAAGCATGTTTCCGTTAAGTGAATCTAGACATGAAATCAAAATAGGTAACTATGAATTCCTTGCAGATATAATGTATTATGTATTGGTGAATGTCAACCTATAAAAATTCCTGTCTAGTACATGATGAAACCTGTCTAGAATTACTGAAACTTTTATTTTATCATCTTTTTTTGTTTCTTTTTGGTGTGTGAAGAACTGCTTTCTCGTGCTTCCATTTTCTCATTCCTGACAGGACAATGATTTTCTTTATTTTTCAATTTAAACAGCTGGACCGAACCTGGATGTGGCAAAGAATGATCCGACTTCCGAGGAACCTATTGTCAGAATTAGAGATGTTGGTGACGGGATTCACACATTACAGACAGAAAATGTTTCGGCCTCACAACTTTGCTCAGTGAAAGAACGTGAATCTTATGACATTAAAATGCAAGCACCATCCTCAGGAAGAGAAAATTTTGAATCACCTTCATGCATGGAAAAGGAGAGAGAAAATAAGGTGGAGACTGGTCCCTACATCTGTCCTCTGGAAAAACTGGAGTCAACTGCAGAGAATGATATAAAAACTCCACATGGTGAAATTGTCTGTGATGTGGCAACTAAGATTGTAGGATCAGCATCTGCCCAAGAAGTCCAAAATAGCTCTCAGCAGGGTGATGAGATACTTTCTAGAGACAATAATCGTGGGATTAAACAGTCTCCCACAAACAGCAGAACCCAGAGGTATCAGATGAAAGGCAAGGCCAAGTTTCCCACAAACAGCAGAACCCAAGGGTATCAGATGACAGGCAGGGATAAGGCTTTATCTTATGGAGATCTAGATGAAAGAGTGCATATGGAGGATGACAGTCATGAAAGTGTTGAAAGTTGCAACAGTGCTGGGTTATTTTCATCTGGCAAAAAGCGATGGAACCTTGATCCACAGTTGTGTGCTGGGAGCAAAAGTGTCAAAACAAAAATTCATGAAAGTCCCGGCTCCTCTTCATTTGTTAAACAAGATAGTTCATTCATGAATTGGATCTCAAACATGATGAAGGGGTCCGGAAAATCAAAAGAAGACAAGGCACCTTCCCTTGCACTTACCCTTGCTAATCATGATCATGGACATGAGAATCCTGACAAGAATCTCGTTTCATGTAATAGAAACCAGGATAAAGGGTGCAAAACTACGGGATTTCATTCTATTTTTCAGTCATTGTACTGTCCAAAGACAAAGACTCAAGAAATTGTCTCTTCGCACGCCAATAATCAAGCCAAAGAATCTAAAGAACTTGAGCTGGACAACAAGATCTGTGACACTAATGCTACTCCATTATCCTGTCGTATGGTGACTGGCAATGTGTACAAACGGTTTCTTCAATCAAATGACAAGTTAAGTGAGTCGACATCTGGCAATGGTGCAGCTCCAGCTGCCCTGACCCAACTTTTTTCCACCGGTACTGCTTCTGCTCAGGTGATCAACAGGAACAACTATGCAGAGAACAGAAATTTATACGACTTGGCAACTGATAAGGAGAAAAACGGGACAAGCTCCAATTCCTCTCTGTGTAAACGTGAGAGAAACAGTGCCGAGAACATAGATACTGAACTGCCATCTGAAGGCAAGCCTGCTAACAATTCTAGGTACAAAAGTGACCCACTCACAAGCTTGTGGATCACTCGGTTTACTCCAAAAAATTCTGGTCCCTTGTCAAACACGGATCCTTGCAACAGAAGTGCTGGCGAAGCTCTTGACAGCTCCACTGATAGCATGAGGCTGAATGCTCAATGGCAGAACCATCATACTTCTTTCCATCATAAAATTGTGATGGCTAGGGAGGAGGAGCACTCCAATGAGGACCCGGTATACATGCAAAATTGTGCTACGAGTACTGAAGTTTCATTTGGCATAAATAAGGCAAATGGACAAGATGATGAGAAGTCCATATGTAAACTGAATCCTATCTGGCCTTTATCAAGATTCAGAAATTCAGAGGCCATGGCTTCTGTCTTTGCAAGGAGATTGGATGCCCTCAAGCACATCATGCCGTCATATGATACGGATGATTCTGTTCATGGAAACCTGGCATGTTTCTTTTGTGGCATAAAAGGTCACCATGTGCGAGATTGTCCAGAGATACCAGATAGTGAGCTTGAAGGTCTTCTAAGAAATGTTAATTTGTATTACGGAGCAAAAGAATTGCCTTGTGTGTGCATAAGATGTTTCCAGTCAAATCATTGGGCTTTTGCATGTCCCAATGCCTCTTCAAGCACAAGATATCAAGCAGAATATGGCGCTTCTTTTGTCCATGAATGCAGCCCCGGTAAAACTCTGCTTAATCCAAGAAATGAAGACGATGCAAAGCAGTCAGATGGCAAGTATGGTCAATCGCCAACTGCTGATGTGCCTACAGTTTGCAATGAGAAATTGAATGAAGCTTTTTCCTCTGGGAAAATGAATTTGAATATGAAACTGTTTGGAAAAGACACTGTTTTCCAAACAGTTTCGAGCTCTGGGAAAAAGAAGTTGAAAGAAAACCAGGCCATGCCTTTGAGTAATTTTGTTGATAGCCAGATATCAGACGGACTCAAGGGAATTTTTGATGCAGTGAAAATGCTTCGTTTATCTCGAGCAGTTATTCTCAAGTAAGCAGATCATACCATCTAACCTGTCATTTTCGCTGTTATTTTTGCAAGATCTTTCCTACATACAATAACTAGAGACATTTTAGCACTTGGTATCTGAATCCCTCCTCCGATTGTTTGAGACAACTTGAAGGTTGTTTTAACCATTGATTGAGCTTTTTTTTAGTTCACTTTGAAAGAATGCCTTGTTTAGACCTGTAATAGGCAGTGTTTGTTCATCACTTGGAGCTGGGAAGACATGCCTCTCTGGTTTCCAGCATCCGACTTATTTTATCAATAAGAAAAACTAAGTCTGAGGCGGAAGTTTGTATGCCTGTCAATTTATGGAGAAAATCTAGTGACTGCTGGTAAGGACAATAAAGCCCCATTTGCCTAAAGATGAACTGAGTTTGACAGATTTAAACAACAAAATTCGTGAGTTGCTAATTTTGAAATACATTGGCTTGGCATCTCTCTTATTGGTCTGTCCATGTTAATTCTATCTACTCTTCTACTTTCTCGTCATATTACTTTGGCGGATGATTTTAGCATTTGCACTCCCACCTCCAAATCTGTTTTTCTCAATTTTTCACTTGCATATCTTTAAAGCTTGTTTCTGCAACAATGTTTTATGGTAGAGAGTCTGACCCTGTAGCAAGATGATGGCATTTAGATAACTGTTTTACCTTCTGCTGCTGATCAAACTGTAATCTGTTTGTAGTGTTGGTCAGGACCATTGAAGAATGACCTCTTTCTTCTTCTCTTTAACTTCCGCAATTTTTGAACTCGAACAAAATTTGAGTGACCTTCTTGGAAAATTAATTCCAAGGAACAATTAGCGAGGAGCTCAGGATAGTGACTATAAGAATCCTATTGGTAGAAGTTTTATGAGGTAACATACTTTAGAACTTATGCAATAAAGTTAAAACCAAGAAGTTGATGTATTAGATATTGCATTGGTGAAGCACAGGGAAGAAAAAAGGAGAAATGATTATGGCTGAGGAAGAGAGTGTCAGGAGCAAAAGAAGAGTTCCTAGACATAGAATGAGAGTACCAGCCTGCTTAAGTTATGATAGTTCTCCTACAGTACTGTCCTTCATATCTTGAATTGCTCAGATAGCCTTCTGCCTATGCTACAGCTCCCTGCATGGTCAATATCACCGGGGAGTAAATTTAGTAGCCTTTTATTCCTCCTCTGTCGGTATCCCTCCATGTAAAATGTTGGTTGAATAAAGTGGATTGATTGTGTGATCCCAAATATGTTTGTGCCTCTTTATGATAACAAATTATGTAGACTTTTTGTTCTTGAACCAAACCTTACGTTTAAGGCAATTGATAATCATTCTGGAAAACTCAGTTGCGAGATGATTATAAATATAGTCCCGCTTCTCATTTATGCCTGTTTCCCTTAAAAGAACGACTTATCAGTGCGAAAATGACAGAAAACTCAACACTGACTTTCAAGAAATAAACTGGGCTTAGCAAGATGTTTTTATCTTCAATATTCATCAGAGCCTTGAACTTTTATTTTAGTGGGAATTGTTTGCTTTAAATCTGTTTATTGATGTTTTTTGTGTTGCTTGCACGGGCACCAGATTGATGGATTCTCGCACGGCACCCTCACGACTTGATGGCTTTTTTCTGCGCTTGCGACTTGGGAAGTGGGAACAGGGACTAGGGGGAACTGGATATTATGTAGCCTGCATAACTGGTAAGCCGAAATTGTTTGCCCTTTCACCAGCCTATTGTAGGTAGATGAGTTGCATATTTGTCATTAATTAGCTTCCTTTTTCTGGTGTCAACTCACCCTCTTTTCCTTCTTTATTTCTTCTGATCATACAGGGGTTGATAGTGAGAGTTCAACACAGAAGTCCAAAAATTCTATTGCTGTCGATGTAGGTGGGATCAAATATTTGGTTGAGCGTCAATGCATCTCCAACCAAGATTTCACTGAGGTAAAAGTGTGACCCGGGAAACGAGTTTGCGCGTAATGTAATCTAGCGATTTCAATTCCAACTTTGATGTATAAATGTAGATCATGTAGCATTGAAGTGGTCTCCTTCATTGATGATTTATATGATTGAATCTGCAATTGCTTGATGGAATCTCCTCATGAAGACAGTTTGAGTCTTTGATGTTATGTCACTGCATTCTCACCCGACATAGTTCAGATCATTTACGAGCCCTTCAAATACAGAAAACCTGTTGTTTGTTAGTAGAAGAAGTAATACTATAATGGCTATTTAAGTATGGACCTTCAGACTCCGCTTTCATGTTTTCGATTGAGCTCACATTCCTACCCCTATCAGTTGTGCAAATCATACCAAAGACTCCTACGTTGCTTTGCATCTTTCTACTTTTGCAAGCGGTGGCTCAACCTGTCTGGTGCATTTTGCAGGATGAGCTAATGGCATGGTGGCGGGCAACATTGAAGGGTGGTGGCAACATACCTTCTGAAGAAGATTTGAGATTGAAAGCTAAAGAGATGAAAATGTTAGGAGTTTAGACAGATACAAGTTCAGGTATTGCTTGCAAAAAAATGCAGAAAGTGAGAACTGGGGCTGAAGTGAGCTGTGTTCCCTTTGCAGACAATCACAGGTTGGTGGCCGTATCCCTTCCATAAATCTCTTCTTTTTCCTCATCATTGCTGTCTTTCACGGTGGGGGTTAATACTCCGTTTGCGAGCTAGGGTTTGTTTTAGATGAATTACATTGTAAATACCACTCTCCCTATAGAATGTTTCAGTTGTAACTTTGAACAAAAGTTTTATGGAAGATGCAGTTATCTTCTTAGGATGTAAAGCTTCTATAAAATCTTAATTTTTTTTTAATGAATTAATTTTGTGTTTTTATTTTTTGGATGGTTTTGAATTTTATATGTTTTAATATAAAAGATAAATCTTAAAAAATAAAAAATAATATTTTAATATATTTCTAAAAAAAATCATAGAATGCGTGATCAAAGCAAATTTCATTCAAACAGAGATACCTTTAATTAATCAACTGATTTCGTAAAACAACTGGAAGATTAAAGCAAATTTCATTCAAACAGGAATTGAATTGCATCGAAATTGTTTCTCCTGAAAACCTGACTATTCTATACCCAAAGCAACCCTTACTAAACCCTACATTTACAATCCTGCCATTCCATCCAAATAAACTAACTACTTTTACTTCGCCGCTTTCTTAACGGCCTTCTTCGCCGGTGACTTAATACTCTTTGGCTTCTTAACAACCTTCTTCACCGGAGTCTTCTTCTTAACCGCAACAACAGCCTTCTTCGCTGGTGACTTAACAGCCTCGGTCTTCGCCGCCTTCTTCGGGTCCGGCTTAGCCACAACCTTGCGTTTCACTGGTGCACTCTTCGGCTTAGATTCAGCCTCAGCCTTGGGCTTGGGCTTGGGCTTGGTAGGAGCCGCTTTCTTCATAGCAGCTGCACCAGTAGCGGGAGATTTAGGAGGGAGCTTGAAGGAGTTCTTGACCTTAACAAGCTTGCCATTAGCAACAAGTTTCTTCAATTGAACAAGCAGCAGTTTCTTGAAATTTGCCGGGAGGCTAGACTTCTGCTTCTCCTCGATGAACTTAGCAATCGCGATCTGGCTCGATCCAGTTCTCTCCTTCAAAGCCACAAGTGCCTCCTTGACCATCTGCAAACACCAAGAACACAAATACATCATCAGCACTTCACAATTGTACTGCGATTAGCGAATAAGTTGTTGTTTTATGATTGATCAATCGATTACCTCGTGATAAGTAGGATAGGCTCTAGGCTTCTTGGCACCAGCAGCAGATGCTGCTGGTGGTGGAGGTTTCTTCGATTTTGAAGGATTGGCTTTGGCCTTCGACGGAGCTTTAACGGCGGCAGAGGGCATGATTGATTACAGAGAATTAATAAATCAAGAGACTGAGATCTAGTTGTGTCGAAATGATGCTTTTTGTTGGATAAAAAAAGAGGTGGGGATATATAGGAGAGGGGAAATGAGAAAGGGGGGCTGTGATTGGTGGGAATCGGTTCGACGCGGATCGCTCTGCGCGGGTGTTGGGTGATTTAATTAAGACCGCTGGATTGGATATTATCTACGGCCAGTGACGCAATTTTAAAGTGGAAAGAGAATTCGATGAGGTGGGCTGTGATTGCTGGAAAGAGGTTTGACGAGGATTGTGCTCTTTGAAGGGGTTTGTATGGAAGGTGAGCCGTTGGATTGGGAGTCATCGGCGCACGGTAAATAATGATATGTGGGGGTAATTTTTCAAAATATCACTTCCCAACAAAAAGAAATGGAAAACCAAGTATATCACTAAACAGTTTTATACGCTATTGTAGATAATCGTAATTTTGAAATTGCGTTTTTCAAGGAAAAATGAAAAATAATAAACTAGTTGTGATATAGATAACAACAAAACACGTGTAATTTTAAAATAAAAAAAAACTCCACGTGACAAAGTATTCGAATTTATTTTGACAAAGAGCTTCGTAGAGTTTCTCTCTCACTACTGAGATGAAAAATATCAACAAAAGATTTGGAATAACCTTTCGGTTGTTTTTTAAATAAATTTTTATGTTAAAATATATATTAATAATTTTTTTATTTTTTAAAAATTATTTTTAATATTAATACATTAAAACGATACAAAACATATAAAATATATTAAATTTTAATAAAAAATTAAATTTTTTAAAAATACAAATTTACAATGCGTTGTCATTCAAAATCTTTACTGTCCCCGAAGGTTAAAAAAAAAAAAAAAAAAGAACCGTCACATTCAAGAGATTAAAAAAATTCAAATAAATAAAGTAATTACACTAAAAATACATGAAAAGGAAAGAGATAAGTTGATTGGAAACTCCTTGTCGTGTTATTCTCAACACCACAGTCTATATATTTAAAGAAAGAAATTCTTAGTAGCGTTGTAGGAGACACTGTAGACTATTCGGTCAAACTATTCCCAATAACGGAATATAAATAATGTACATTATCATAATAATAATAAGTTAATTCGATTGCATAATTTATTTTTTATTTTTTTTACCTTAAATGGGTCTTAATTAATGATTGAATCGAAGAAAATCAAAAACTTAAAAAAAAATAAAAGATAAAATTTTAAAAATATATCATATTATACTGGTTATTATCAATTTAAATTAAAAAATAAAATTTATAATCTAGACCATGAACATGATCTCAATTAGACATATTTTTCAGAACTAAATGTATTTTTTAAGTTAAATGAAAAAAATTAAAGTCAAACAAAGAGTTAAAATGCATTTAAAAAAAATAAAAGGAAAATGCACTAAACGAATAAAAGAAAATGAAAAACAATGACCTAGAGTTGTCAAAACTTAAAATTAGAGCAGAAACCAAATTGGATGTTGTAAATTTTTTTAAAAAAATTATTATGCGTCATGACAAAGAATATCAAAAATTGTGAAAAAAATAAAATAATTAAATAACACATCATTTATCTATTTGTCCAGATCTTGGTCACTATAGTGGTGGTCAAAAAATCGAGGCATACTCATTTTCTCCTTAAAAATCCATTAAACAAAAAAACAACATCTAAAAGTTGTGTTTTAACTCGTCCAAACTTTGATTCACACCAAGAACCAAGTCGAGTCTAATATTTATTTTCTTAAATTTATCATTCACCAAAAGAATTAATATGTTTTTTTTTAAAAAAAAAACAAAATCCTAGAAAAGAGTTAAGGCAGGCGGACCTTGTGGCCCAGCACATTCAGGCCACTAAAAAAAAGAAGTCAGGCATGCAAACCTAACCTTATATATATATATATATATATATATTAAAGATCATATGACAAGTTGTCTGCCATTATTATTTTTAAAAAAAAAACATAATTAGATGACATGTTGTTTGCTGAAGCATACAACAAGTCGTCTGTTTGCCTAGATCCTGATCATCACAGTGGTGTGGTGGCTAGAAAATCGAAACAAATCTTTTCCCCCTTAAAAACCCATTACAAAAAACAAAACAAAACAAAAAAAAGTTTGAATGTTGTGTCTTAACTCGTCCAAACTTTTATTTGCGCCAAGGATTGAATTGGGTCTAATATTTTTCTTCTTAAATTTATTATGCACCTAAACGAAAAAAAAAACTTTTTTTAAAAAAAGTCCCAGAAAAGAGCCAAAGTAAGCGGACCTGGTGCCCCAGCGCGTCCGGGCCACTAGAAAAAAGAGCCCAGGTGTGCACACATGACCTTGTATTTTTTTTAAGAGTAGATGACAAGTTGTTTATTATTATTGTTTTGGAAAAAAATAACTAGACAACACGTTGCTTACTTAGACATCTCGTCTGCCTGTTCATATTCCAGACACCACATTGGTTGCTGAGAAATCAAGACAAACCTATCCCTCCCAGTTTTGTAACCCATTTTAACCAAAAAAAATCTCATTGACACCCTTAAAACATCTATAAATCAATTTATCAACTCAAGAAACCCCATGAATGATCCTAAAACACAAAATAAAACCGAGTTAGGCTTTCTTCCTTGACTTTAATCTATTTTTTTATATACTGTTTAGATTTTAAAAATCAACGTCAAACTACCCCCTTCAAATGAAACACGTGGACACCAAAATAAACAAATGTGATGGCTAGAATATATGAAAATAATGACTTTATCTCTATAAAAAAAGGTGATAACATAAAATATTAGTTTTAAATTACCACCTTGAACTCGACCAATTTCTTGTTGAAAAAGGTATCAAAGTTGTTAACACAATGAATTCGATTATGTTATTTTTATAGATTTAAACGTATGAAATTAAAGTAATTTTATGTTAAAAAAATATATCTTGAACATATTAAACAACATGTGATATGATGTGTGTAGTTAAATTATAAGCACAAGAACACTTTGAAAAGCTTGGGATAAAAAGTAAAAAGTTGAAGTTGTTGTAATGAAAAAATTTATATTTAACAAATTCCTAGATTTTAGTATGATATAGTCAAGGATTGTATCGAGTCAAGGTCACCTTGCTTGATACTTATGCTAAAGATATGATTAAAAGTAAATCTTTCTTGGTCGATGTAATTATTGAAAAACCATCATCATCTTAAAAAGAATTCAAAAATTATCTTAAATATAAAAATAAAAAAATTATAGCTAAATACCCAGGAAAAGATCAGAAAATAATAATAAGTTATATAAAAAAAATTATTTCTTCACATCACATGTAGTACATAAAAAAACTTGTTAGAAAAATAAAAGGTATTATTAAAAAGTTTTTTTAAAATATCATTATAATTATTTATTTAAATTAAAGTTTACTTTTAAATATATATATATTTTTTTTAAAAAAATCGAGGAGTGCTGGGAGTTCTTGGGTCTAGACTACCAAGCCAAGGAGCCCAACCCATAAAAACCGCTCATGCCTTAGGCTCGGAAACAGGTGTGTTCAATAGCAGAGTTTAATTTCCATTTTAATTTTTTAAAATTTTTTCTTCTCCAGTAGTTTAAAGTTCTAAACATTCCCATTTGTTAAAGTTTATAGGCATTTTTTCAACCCAGAAAACTCGAAAATGTATTAATATTATACATTTTTCCATTTATAATAAAATGGTAAAATAAAAATTATGTTCAAATTGAAACAACTCCATGTAATCATGTACTCGAAGAAATAGTTAATGCATTAGTTTGTATGCAGTTGGCAATCAAACTTATTTATTCGGTTGTTTGAGACTATAGCAATAATTAGTTTATAAAATATTTTTTTAAAAAAATATATTAAAATAATATATATTTTTAAAATTATTTTAATTTTAGTACAACACAATAATATAAAAACATAAAAAATAATTCTAAATAAAAAATAAAAAAATAAAATTTGACCAACCTACGCAACCACGCACAAGAAAGTAATGAAGTAACTGAGAGGCATGGTGACGAACAGAATAAACATAACATTAGCACATTTATGCCGTTCATAACTTGAAGAATGATCAAAGCTTCCCCTTTCACACCATCACCTGGCAGGCATATGCTGTTGTAGTCAACATTGCCACGTATTTCAGTAAAAAGAATGTCAAACAAAGAACTATATTATTAAAGCGCAATGAAATAAATTATTTTGAATTATTTAAGAGTAAAAAATACTTTAAAATATCATGTTTGTTTTTGTGTTTTAAAAGTATTTTTTTAAAAAATTATTTTTTAATTTTTTTCTTTACTTCGAATTAATATTTTTTATTGTTTTCAGAACATTTTGATGTGTTGATATCAAAAAAATTATTTTGATATATTTATAAGTGAAAAACACTTTGAAAAGTAACCATAATCACACTCCCAAACAGCCGAGCCTGTTTGGTAATGCGGTTCAAACCGTGTTTTTTTAAAATTTAAATTTTTTTGATTCAAATTAATTTTTTTATAGTTTTAGATCGTTTTGATATGCTGATGTTAAAAATAGTTTTTTAAAAATAAAAAATTTTAATTTTAAAATATTTTTTAATAAAAACACTTTAAACTATAATTACTACCGTATTTTTAAATACACCTGACAATGTTAGAAGGTCAGTGTGACACAAAATCGCGAAGCACAAAGGTGATATTAGCAAATCAAAATAATCCAGAAATCAGAGGGCTAACAAGGTCAATCAACCCTCCAAGAAGTAGAGCATTACAGGCTGTAGAATTAACAGGCCTCTATTACTAACCTTCTTGATGTTTGGGTCAAACACTAAACAGATAAAGCCCAAATTGTGGCCTAATAAGACATTAAAATACCAACTAGGGCTTCACAACACAACACGCGCTCCTCCTTTTATCTTGAAAACCCCAGCGGCCACGGATCCACCACCTCCCTCCCTCGGCTAGTGTCTTCTCTTCCAAACACCAAGGAGCAACCATGGTAAGGCCTAAAATCTATCTTCCATGCTTTCTAGCTACTCGTTTTGTTTGGTGTATGAATGCCGCGGTTTCTCTGTTTTAACATGGTTGTTTCGTGTGGATATAGGCAGATGTGGATACAGAGGTGGCTGCAGCAGGACAGCCAAAGAAGAGAACGTTTAAGAAGTTTAGCTTCAGGGGTGTTGACTTGGATGCTCTCCTTGACATGTCCACTGATGAGCTTGTCAAGCTCTTCAATGCCCGTGCTCGCAGAAGGTATTTCTTTTGTCAACACTTGCATTTGTCTTTCCATGTTTATATATTAAGCACGTATTTACTATGTTTGTGAACGTGCGTTTTAGGTTCCAGAGGGGTCTGAAGAGGAAGCCCATGGCTCTCATTAAGAAGCTCCGCACGGCGGTAATTATTCATATACCTTTGACTTGGCTTAATTATCAGAGTCTGACTTTTTTAGATCCTGGTGTATAGGATTGTTTGGTCAGCTAAGCTCTTAACTGGATTGATGGGTTTGTTTGATAATATTCGATTATTTCTGATATAAATTATAATGTAGTTTCTTTGTTGATGTCTGGAGCAGAAAAGGGAGGCTCCTGCTGGTGAGAAGCCTGAGCCAGTCCGAACACACTTGCGTAACATGATCATTGTGCCTGAAATGATTGGAAGCATCATTGGAGTGTACAATGGCAAGACATTCAATCAGGTTGAGATCAAGCCTGAAATGATTGGGCATTATCTTGCTGAGTTCTCAATCTCATACAAGCCTGTTAAGCATGGTAGGCCCGGTATTGGTGCTACTCATTCATCTAGGTTCATTCCTCTTAAATGAGATGTTTTGCAGAGGCTTGGATACCTTAGTTCGGACCTATCTTTTGAAGACGTCAGTGTTGATCAAATTTTTGCCCATTTAGTTCATTGATGGTGTCATTTTGTGCTCGATTTATATAATTTTCGAGAATCTCTCTTTCCCATGGGTTTGAAAGATGACCCAGGATGGCTAGTTTTTATATTTTATGGTAGCTTAAACCTTTTTTTGGATTCTCTGGTTGCACCTACTATATTGTTTTACTGATGTCTGGTATGGGGCATGATTTCATTTTAGTTTTTCATGACCTCTCAATTTCATGGATAGATAAACCGAAAGTACAGATACGGGCCTTTTAGTTTCTGTAAGCTTCTGAGATTGGAATGTGCTTTTGCGGGCTATTTGACTTCATCGTAACATGGCATTTCCATCCTTGAAATGGTGCTTGTTTATCAGACGGAGTCCTAGCTTATTTTATTTTCTTACGGCCCCACTGGTGTGGCTGCTGCTACCACCGTTTTTTGTTTGAGCCCTGAGCCCTGGTTGTCAGCCAGATGTTTGTTTTTCAAAGTTTTTTCCGCCTACACTACACCACAGGGCCCTGGTTCATGGTATCAGGAATTCCAAGTGCATGCATTGCTCTCGGTGGATAGTCTGTTCCCCGCCGTCTGGCGCAAACGATTATTGTATCAATTTAGTGGTTGAATGTTGTGCTATTATACCATTTGCAAATAGAAATGTCTTGATAATAAACAACATAGCGATAGGAAGGACAAATCTTTGAACTTCAATGTAATGTTGAACCTGATGCCAGTTCGTTGATTTAGAGGTGGTTCATCCTGTAAAATTTACTGCTGACTGCTACTTCCGACTTCATGGCCTTTCCTGTTGCTTGTTGGTTTGTTCTTAACTCACAAGTCGCAATCCATCAGGCAAAGGATTCGAGGGTGGTGACAGAATGATTACAAGACTTTTATTAAAGAGTCGAAACAAGAAAGAGTTGTGTAAATCTTGCCTAAGCTTAAGTTTGCGGCTTGCGGGGTGGTCTGAGCTTCTGGCACCGAGCCATCAATGATAGATACTCTTATTTCCAGCCAAATTATTTATTTTTCCAATCATGTCACTCATCGTTTCGATAATCGTATAATTAAAAGCTTTTAGTCAATCAAAATTCAAACATAGACAATTGAACCATCGAGAAGCTGTACACTTTTTTTGCTGAAACTGTACAGTCAAGCTGACTTGCATTACTATCACTTCTTTTTGCTTCTAGCTTCAAAATATTGGATCAACCTCCCCAATTTTCTCCTGTCTGACCTTCCAGGAAACGGCGTGGACGTTACTTGTCAATATCTTGCCAGTGTTCGTTTCACGGCGTTTTCTATCTCAGCAGCTTCAATCTAGCAACATTCGAAACACACAATCAGCATCAATAAAAGGTGATTAAAATACTAGACCAGTGTACGTTTTATCAAGCACTTGTTTTTAAATTCATAAGGCCAGCATCAGCAAGTGGAGAAAGTCAAGATTGACCCTTCCATTCCATGGATGAGAAAATTGAGCAGTTTGTGGCCAAAGACGACCCGCTCGTGTGTTTTTTGGCTAGCCAGAAACAGATACAACGAAGTAAATATTGATGGACCATGAAAAATGGTGTCTTTGTTTCCTACTCTCTCTACCAAGAGGTTAACCATAACTGCCGGAATTGACAATAACAAGCACAGGGATACCATGCATGATATGCTGCATCAAATCTTGCCTGAAGAAAAAGACCGTTGTTGGAAAGCAAGGGAGAGGAGGGGATTACCTCAGTTTCAATGTCCATTACGGCTACAAGTTGCTGATCAGAAATCTGAGATTGAATGCTTCTGGTTTTTGCTCCCAAGCTCTTCAAGCACTTGAGAACGTCTACCATAGGATCCACCCCAGATGTTGGATTGGCCACTTCAATTCTAATCTTTGTACTCTCCACATTTACAATTCCACTTCCTGCCAGTTTCTCTTCAATTTCACCATTTCTCCTCTCCAAAATCCTCTTGTATGTCTCCAGCTCTTGAATTCTCTTTGCTGCCATCTGCATAATCGAGTTCTTATCCTTCTGCAAATCAAGATCACACAAGAAAAAACATGGGTAACCTAACCATTTTAAATAATAACTAAAACTAATTACCATCTATACTTGCAACGCACAAGAAAAGAAACACTAGTGATTAGTTAGTACTGTACTTCATTATTGAACACTAACCTTGGTGCCAAGTGGCAACAAAGAATGCAGAGCCAAGTAACCATGCCTCTCCCTCTCTCTCCTCAATCTCTCACTCATCATATGACGATTACAGCGTTTGCTACCAGGCTCTTGAGCTCCAATATTTACTGGAAAACTTCTCCTCATGAATTCTATCATTCTTTTGTTCGTGTTAGTAGGATGTGCCCCCCTAGAAGAGCTCTCGCTTCCAGCCCCAGCCCTGCGTATATACGGCACAAAAGCACCTTGATTCACTGGACCAATCTCATTCCAGAAGCCATCACCTCGCCACTCGTCTTGAAAGAAACCATCCATCTTCTGTCCTGTCTCTTGTCTTCCAGCCGGGAAGCTCAAATCTCAGGTTCCAACGGTTATAACCAACGGTTGTCTTAAACTGGATTTCGGGTTTTATATGCAGGGGTAATTGCAATAGAGACACATTTAGCATGTGGTCAAATTTGTTGTTCATGTCCAGGCGACTTCTCTCGAGTCAATTAGAAACAGACTGTCGAAGGGGTGGTTGGCTAAGTCGCTTTTAGGAGTCATCTTTGTATCGCATGAAAAGTCAAATCAAGAAAATATGGATGGAGGCGATATCCAGACCGTTGATTATCAAAGCCAGTTTTTTTTTCTTGTGCAAAATTTTAACAAGACACGCGGCTTCATCCAAGCCCCACGAATTGAAAAGTAAGAAGCGCACATAAGATTTTTGAATTTCTTGATTAAATTTAAGCTCGATCGATTTAATGATTATATCTAAAATTATTGATGTTTTAGTCAAACTGTGCATTTGAAACATCTGAGCTTTGCTTTTGTCTATCTTATCTATGAACAGTTTGAATTCAAGGTCAGGGCCCGGATTTAAAGCTTGTTTGGGTGTGTTTCCGTGCTTGATTTTTGAAATAATTGTTATTTTAAAATATATTAAAAAATATTTTGTTTTAGTTTTTAAAATTATTTTTAACATTAACGTATTAAAATAATCTAAAAACATTAAAAATATATTAATTTAAAATAAAAAAAATTAAATTTTTTTAATAATATTCTTGAAACACGAAACAGGGGCTTAAGATTGAATTAGGGTTGATCCAATTAAATTAAATTAAATTCAAGAATACAGCCTAATTTTTCAATTAATCGTTGTTTCTAATAGAGCAATCTAATTATGTGGCATTGTTCACAACCGCGCAGCGCACAAATATTTTTCGGGCAGTGCTAGCTTATCAAATATTTTCTTGGCACGTGTTAGATTTAAAATAAAGAGCGAGATGTTGCCGACTTGCTGGGAATAATTCTTGTTATCAGCCATTGCAGTTAACTCACTTTGACCAGTCATGCACGGATGGGCGACACCAATAACAGAGCATTGACTATTCCCATCCACGCGGCAGCTAGTTTCCCTACCATGATAAGCACGAAAG
>Ga0325411_1003084_pt1 | contig 18756 bp, 8 predicted proteins | sample PopdelMetagenome_13_FD_206181 | JGI IMG/M metagenome (GOLD analysis project Ga0325411, IMG submission 206181) | Populus deltoides microbial communities from Bellville, Georgia, United States - Xylem-PdIQD-R4 | ecosystem: Host-associated > Plants > Phyllosphere > Stem > Wood/Secondary xylem...
ATAGATCAATGTTTTTAATAGAACAACAAAAACAGATTAACATGAATATTCAAGAGAATAATTTTCTCCAACTTCTGTGATTGTGAGGCTTTATTATTTTCTCCTTTTATTGTCAGAGAGATGGCGTGATTTATAAATCTGGATCGATCCTCTCAGGTTCCTCGCAACATGAGGTCCCATGTTTGCTAAATATGAGCCATAGAATTTAAAAGAAACGGAGATTTATTCTTATAAGTCAGCGGGTGGTTAGTGTGTTTTATACTAGTGGGAAAGGGTTGACATTCATCAAGTGATAAAATCCAAACCATGCATTTGAAATCAACAGTCCAAGCTTAACAAACATGATAGATTATCTTCCTTCCAAACCCATATTAGTCCTTATTCTTAATCAATACTTCAAATAAACTATCTAATGGCAGCTAACTCCATCCGACAAGTTGGAAAAAATCTCCGAAGTGGATAACATTTTGAGAAAACAACAATCAGCAAGGTTAGCAGAACAAAGATATTATAGTCAAAATGTACCTTGGTAACCCTTTCAACAATACAGTCATCAGCATAAGTCCCCTTATGAATACAGGGTAGTCTCTCAAAACGTGGATCCTTAGCAATCCTGTTAAGACACAAACATCCATCATCAGAATTCCTGTAACCAAATGAAATTTTGAACAGCACTGGACCAGTTTTTGGTCACCAAATTGCAAAGGAAACACATTGCGGATGTCAACTGCAAGTAACAAAATTTACAAGCAAACTGAAACCACTACCACAGACACAATCAACCACTTGAAGTCTTGATACAAAAAATATCAGGAAAAGAAATTGAAAAACTCAGAAACATGAAACCATACCTTAAAGCCACGCGGTATTTCTGACCTAACTTCTCAAGTTCCGCCATCACACAGTCTGTGATGCAAGGTGTGCCTTAAAATCGAAAAAAGTGGAAGATATCAATAAACATAATAGTAAAAGGAAGTTCCAAACTTCATCTCATCCCCCAACCAGTCTTACTACTTAGACAATTAAGATATTACTCAAATCAAAAGCATACAATATAGAGCTAGTAAAAAGAAGAAAGAAGAGGCTAGAGAACTCACATTTCGCATACAAGCAGTCCAGCATTGCCTTCTCTAAATCCAACTACAAAACACCAGCAGGAAATTATATGAGCCAAAATTTCAATCTCATATCGCTATTTTAATCAAAATCAGATGGCATTAAGAATTACCAATTGCATTAAGCACTCACTTTATTCTGAATAGAGAAATTAATGAAGTTAGTATCCACCAAGACCCTATATGGCGGCCCCAAAGCTGTGTTGTATGAGAAGTAGAGAGCAGAAGAAACCTGTGGCCTATTTATATAAAAAATAAAAAGGCAAAAGAAGGAAAGAAAGACTTCAGTTCCAAATTCTTTTTATACTTGCTTCGAGAAAATTTATAATCACAGCAGCAGTGATAGACATGAAAGCTTACACATTTCTTGGAAGCTTTTCGAGGGACAAATCTTTTTTCTTCGGATTCAAAACCTCTTCTTTATGTCTAAATAAAAAAATAATAATTAATAAAGAAAGTTACAGAGAGCTAAAATCAGCAGGTCAGATCCTGGGAACTAAAGAAAGAAGTGCTCACTGTTTAATTGCTTTGGAGGTAATCATCTTCTTCATTTTTGCAAATTTAGGGCCTTTTTTGGCTCTCCCCATCGCTTCGTTTGAAGATTAAAAACCTAAGACAGTACAAACCCTAATAAACAGGAAAAGATAAGAGGTTGTGTTTGCGAATAGAAACTGACAAAATATTTTATGCTGTTCCTCTCGCTAAAGATGGTCTGCCCCGCAAAGTATATTCAGTCTGGTTTATAATACACGCAGAGGAAGAGAGCGACGGCCTGAGATTCACCGTTCTTTTGCTTGGGTCGGTGACGGTGAGGAAAAGAGTTTATTTAAAGGAGTCGCCCGCCGCAGGGATTTTGTTTAACCTAAACGAGGAATATGGAGCCCGAAGAGTCCAGCCCAGCTTCGCTGTATTAGATTGCTCTAATAAGGTTATCTATTGAATCTTGCCCATAATGATGAAATTATTTATATTCGGACTTGTTTTCATATTTCCAGTAATTTTTTTATATAATTTTTAAATATTAGATTTTTCATTATTTAAATTATGTATCTTGTAAATGATTTATCATTCAATAAATAATTGATAAATAATTCATCAATCCAATTAAAATTTTATTATTTTGTTCATAAATAATAAAATATTTAAAATTTTACTCTTTTTTTTGCGTGTCTACAGTAACAAGAACACTATAACCGACTCTATTTAGTTCATTATCATAGAACTTAACAGTTACACTTACTTGTTCAACACTATACTTCGATTCTATCCTTTAAAAATGAACATCAGCTCTAATAATTCCATATTCGTTTATCAAAACTACTAGGAATATTTTCAAAAAAAGTAGGTATACGACGTACAAAAAGCTGACACCTTTTTTTATCTCTAAATATAGGATGTCCTAACCACCAAATAGTTATTTCATCCCTGTTATCCATTGATCATGCCCTAAACAATCCACCTTTTATCGAATTATTTCCAATATAATCATTTATTTTTTCAAGAATTTTAAACCAAGTTTCAAATAAGTTTTAATTTTCAGTCAGCACAATACTAATTCTTTGATATATTTTTTGCTAGATGTATCTTCGAGCCCATTAATAATAAGTGGAACCAAATAATTCAATAGGGGTAGTTAAACTATACCACATAGTTCTAGCAACAACAAAAATTACAAAAAAAAAAAAAAACAGTGATACTTCTAAAAAGCTCAGTTTCAATATTTTCCATGCGTAAAAAGAACCATTTTTTTATTTTTGGAATACACCTTTCCTTTAAAATGAAAACAATTTTTTTTTTTTTGCAATACACCTTTCCTTTTCTTATCTTTTCATTGGTGCCTTCTATTTTATTTCTTAGTTTTGTATCACAGACATGATTGATCAATCTACTTTCATTTTTTGGAGCTCTTCTTTCATATGCTCTTTTAAAAAATAAATTGAAAATCTAACTTTAGTTTTTTTAAAAAAAATATGAAAAAAACCCATAAAAAATCCACAAAACATGAAAACTTAGAGAGAGAGAGAGAGAAAATATTAACTTGTAAAATCTAAAAAATAAAAAATATCATGTCCATAAGCCTTTTAAATATAAATATGTTCATGGGTAATAAAATAAGTTTTGAAAGACAAGAATTTCTCAAAATTTTCAATATTACTAGTGGTTTTATATTTTTTTAAGGGTTAATAACTCAATCTATCTTTATATAATAGAAAAATTCTCTAACTTATCTTTAAATTCTTAAATAAACTAATTTTATCCTTAAATACACACTAAAATTCTATTTATCATTCTTAGAAAACTTTAGACTAAATTCTCTCGAGTGAAAAATCTTTAAACTTAAAACTTACATAAATTTAGACTATCTTTATCGTCTTACCTCCACTTTAAGATTGTATTTCATGATTTTAAGAACTTTAATTAAAAATTAAAAAGAAATTATTAAATAAGTTAGCTTTACCATCTTTAACTCATATATCAGATGATGAACATGGTATACAATGACAAATTGATCCTTACGTGAGATTCCATTTTATTTGGCTATGTAATTTTTATTATTCAGAAGGCAATTTTAGACATTAATTTTTGAGAATGTTAGTCAGAAAAGACCTATATCATTAAAAAAATAGTAAACAATTTTCTTTCGTTAATTTGTTTTTTAAAAATAGTCTGAGTTTGAACCCTAGAAAAAGCACTAGATATGTTTTTTTTGGTATTGAAATAGCAATAGTAATTAAGGAATTACTAACCCATTAATAAATCTACAAGAATTAGCGCATAGGAGGCAAGGATTTGAGTAAAGATATAAAGTCTCCGGTTCAAAACTCGAAGTCTTATTGCGCGCGTGCGGATAAACTGCCTATCGTTTTGCAATAAAAGTAGAAGGAGCAACGTTTTATTTCACGATATTAATCAACTCTAAGGCGGCAACTTATTAGGATTACAAGGACGCTGCTCTTTGATTTTGGCTTAATGATGATGATATCATACTTGGAACTCCTTTCAAGAAGCTCAAACACTATCCCTGATCCTGGAACTGTATCCACTTTGATCATCACTATACTTGTTCCAGAGCATGACACCGCCATACTTGGGGGAACCTTGGACAAAGGGTAGCACTTGCGATTTGAGCACATCAGTTGTCACAAAACCATTGCCAGCAGCCGCCCTAGAAGCCGGAAGCCCCACAAAAAACTTCCTGGCCGGAATAGAAGATGTCCATTTGTTCCATGAGTCCTTAAAGCTCTGAGGATTGTTAGTGTTATACTCACACTGAGGGTTGTTGTAAAATTGGATCCATACATAATCGAAAAGTCCCGTCTGAAGTGCCTTATCAAGCCAATTGTCGGGAAAAGGACACTGCGGTGCAGCTGTCAAGTACACTTTCCTGCCTCCTCGGCTGAGCTCGGACAATCTAGAAGCGAGAACTACATAGTGACGTTCCCCTCCCTCTATGTCAAAATCTATGCCGTCCAAAATGGCATCGCCTAGTGGCCTTGAATTCGAGTTTCCACTAAGGAAGTTGTTCCATAAATATTCTGCTACACCCCTAGCTTCATCAGGTGAAGTTAAGGTGTAGCCACCAGATCCACCACCAATGGAAAGCATAACTTTAATGCCTTGGTTTTGGCAGTTATGGATGCCTCTGCTTACTCTTTGGCAGCCATTTGAGGATGGGTCACAGTGACCGGCTAAGTTGACCTGAGGTTTTTTGCCATTGCCAAAAACTGAGAGAAAGGCTATGTTCACGATGCCATATTTCCCTGAGGCACATGTATCTGTGAGCGTGCCTTCCCTCGCATCTTGGCCCCAATAAACCACTATGCTTCCAGCTTTTGCTTTGAAAGCCAAAGCAAGAAGTGTTGCAAGGAAGAGAATTGCACATTTTGCAGAAAATCTGGGACTCATTTTTTAAAAAATTGACCTTTTCACCGAGTTTGATGCAAATAAAGTATTATAGAGCAACCTATTTACAGAAGTGACTGGTGAGAAACGATGGGAACAATAATTGCTGTTGCTATTTCTACGTTGCTTCCATTCACTGTCGCATGCGCTGAAGAATGATTGCGGGGAAATAAGCAAAGTTCTGTACAGCTAATTCATATACATTCGTCGATCAGAACACGCTTTCATTGAACCCAAGTCAAGCATATTGACGTCTGTAGGCGTGTTCTTGGGTATTGAATGCTAGAATTTCTTACTGACGTTTGTTGAGGGGAGGTTTTGACAGCTTGAATCTCATGCGTCAATACTAAGAGAGTGTTTGCACCGTTTCCTACAAATTTTGAAATATATTTTTTTTAAAATAAAATTTATTTTTATATTGTTTTAATGTGTTGATATTAAAAATAATTTTTAAAAAATAAAAAAATTTTATTTTAATACATTACTAAATAAAAAGTACTTTAAACTATTATTATTAAAAAAAAGCAATAATGATTGGTTTAAATAATTTAATTTTTTTTTTAAAATTAATTGTTGAGTTGGAATTTTATAAATAAAATACATTATTATTAGAAGAGCTTTACCAAGCCGATCCAGTTTGATCGGATTAGCTGGTACAGTAAACTTTTAAATAGCAGGTTTAGATTAAAAAAAAATCAATTGTTTAAAATAGTGAGTTTGACGTGATGTTAATTTGGAGTTGGAGTTGCTTTTGTCTGGGCCGGTGTGAAAAAAATAAAGTAGTCGCCCGCTGCTGAGTTTTTATTTAGCCTAAATGATGTATATAAGCCCAGGCTCCTTATATTATATTGGGCTTAAGAGGTTACATACTGAATCTGTCCAAGGTAGGAGTGATAAAACTGTACAGGAGGCTTCGAAGAAATCTTTTCTTGGTCTGGGCTAATATGTTTTGTTGGGTTATCTTAAGAGTTTGTTTTTATTTGGGCTTTTTGATGGGCTTCTATTGTAATTGGGCTTTTTATTCACTAGCCCTTGTGCACATTTGGGGGGGGGAGTCACCCTAAACTATAATCTATAGCATATAATGCGATTTGAAGCTTCATAGTCTTCAAAAGCTTATTAGAAAGTCGTATGAACGCACGCTTTTAACAACAATGACAAGTAGGAATTAGAATTGCGTATGATGAATAAAAAAAACCAGGGCAATTCTCAACTCGAGAAATAGTAGTAGTCGGCTAGGAGTTATGGACTAAATATATAAATAATAAAGCTTACTTTTCATTCATTTTCATATAACAAAGAGTAATGAGCAACGTTTTATTTCATACTAAAAAAAAAAAAAAGAGTATTAAGGACTCCCCTAAAGAGGAAACTCAGGCATTGCTCTTTGATTTTAGGTGTCATAACGTGCAAGGATCGGCTCTTCGAAATTAAACACTGTCCCTTATTTGGGAGCTATATCCATTTCGATCATCGTGGTACTTGTTCCAAAGCATGACACCTCCATACTTGGAAGAACCCTTGACAAAAGGCAACACCTGCGATTTGAGTATATTGGCTCCCACATAACCACTGCCCGCAGCCTGTTGAGAAGCTGGAAGCCCAACGAAGAACTTCTGGGCTGGAACAGATGACGTCCATTGGTTCCATGAATCCTTAAATTTCTTAGGGTTATTGGTGTTATACTCGCATGGTCGATTGTTGTAAAATTGGATGTACACATAGTCAAAAAGTCCTGTGGCAAGTGCACCATCGAGCCAATCATCAGGGAAAGGACACTGTGGTGCCGCCGTCAAGTACACTTTCCTGCCTCCTCTGCTGAGCTCGGACAATCTAGTGGCAAGAGCTACATAGTGAAGTTCTCCACCTTCTATGTCAAAATCTATGCCATCCAAAATGGCATCACCTAGTGGCCTTGAATTTGAGCGTCCACCAAGGAAGTTGTTCCATAGATATTCTGCTACACCCCTGGCTTCAGCATCAGAGGTTAAGGTGTAGCCGCTAGTTCCACCACCAATGGAAAGCATAACTTTGACGCCCTGGTTTTGGCAATTACGGATGTCGTTGCTCACTTTTTGGCATCCATTTGAGGACGGGTCACAGTGACCAGCTAAGTTGATTTGAGGTTTTTTGCCATTGCCAAAAATCGAGAGGAAGGCTATGTTTACAATACCATATTTTCGTGACGCACATGTACTTGTGAGTGTGCCTTCCCTCCCGTCTTGGCCCCAATAAATCACTATGCTCCCAGCTTTTGTTTTGAAAGCTAGATTTAGCAGTATGCCAAGGAGGAGAAATGCAGATTTTGCAGAAAATTCAGTTGCCATTTTTGAACTATTTAATTGAAGGTTTTTACTGAGCTTTGATGCAAAAGGGTTCTGAAGGAGTAGCCTTTTGTAGAGTTGAGAATTGATGGAATCAATTATTGCTGTTGCAATTTGTCCGTGGTTACTATTGACAGTCAAATGTTTCAATTCTATTTTTTTAAAAAATTAATTTTTATTTTACATTAATTTTTTTAGTTGACTTGAAGTCAAGCCTGTTTTTTCAAAAAAAAAATTGAAAAATCAAAGATGAATTAGTAAGCACCACAGTGGAAATGAGAACCCTTTGAAGAGAGAAAAGTCCGCGAAGAACACAAGGGGAAATACCACCACTGCAGGAACAGGGAAACTTGGACGCCAAACATGATTCCCCAGCAGCGTAGAATGAGTGGCAGAAGGTAGCAGGATCGTTAACCAGCAAAATGGGAAATTGCTTTGAGTCTGTTTAATATTAACGTGTCCCACATCGATATGTTTCATTTTCGTGGGAAAACTAAGACCGCTTGGGGACATAAAATTTTTGAAATTCGCATTCCTGGACCGTACCATTTCGGGGACACGATAATGCTCCAGAGTTTTACATTTTCAGCTCACTTTTTCCCAAATTTCCTAAACCTAACACCACCTTGGTGTAGTTACAATCGCACAAAAAAAATGAAGGAATCGAGAGCCAATAGACCCCAAGATAAATGGGAAAAAAAAATCCACATTGAGCTTGAGCTTGAAGAATGGTGGATGACTTATCCAATGAAAGGTGGATGGAGGTCAAGCACTAAAGAGGATTAATTAATTCCAAATTTCAATTTCACACTGAAATTGGTAAATATTGGAGAGAACAAGTGAAAGTAGGGGAAGCTCCTCTATTGAAAAGTAATCGAAAACCTGTAAGTCGTAAGAATGACTTCTTACCACGATCCATGCTTACAAGTCAGCACATTTGTGGAAAAGGAGCTCACGAACAAGAAATCCACTCGTAGTTTTCACACCAATTTCTCAACTCATCTTCCAAGGTGGTCCGATCAACTCCCACTTAAGATGTACTCTTTCTGTTTTAAGCAGCATTGGCTACAACAAATATCGAAGCTTTGAAACTTTGGTAGTGCAACGCCGCATTCTTTATGAATAATTGGAATTCAGTCTAAGCCGACGAAAGTTTTTAAAAGGTAGATTGGGAGCAATTTGGTTTTTTTTTTTTTCTTTTATATGCAAAATTTGTTAAAAGGCTAATAAATAACGATTTGATCTTTCAACAAATCTAAAAATTATTTTAAAATAAAATTGGTAGTGTACACACGCATTAACGAAAAGACAACATGTTCAACATTATTTCACATCCAAACAACATTTTCCAGGGCGATGATGGAAACATCCCACCGTGATCTTTTTGTTGATGTTGTGTGTGTGTACTCAGTGGAGCAGTAATTGAGCTTTAATGGACTTTTGTTCTTCTCTTTCATCTTCTCTTTTTCTTTCTTGCCACCATATAAACATGTTATTTTATTTATTTTTTATTTAATTTTATCATTATTATTTTAATTATTATTTATTTTATTTTTTTATTTTTTTATTTATTTTTCTTTAATTTTGGACATTATCATTTAGTTTCATTTAATTTTTAACACTTCATTTATTAAAAATTAATCTTCATGCTTTTTTAATTCGTGTTTTCTATGAAGTTATCTTAATCATGTGTTTAGAATCGCGAGGTTAATGGATTAACCTTTATTAACTCAAATTTTTTTTATTGTTTTATTTATTTATTTATTTTACCCTTTAATATTAGGTTATTTGATAATTAAGTTTCATAATTTTATTTAATTTACTTTATATGAGCTTCATAGTTTTTTTTTTTACATTATCAATTTTTATTTATATTATTTAAATTAGTCAAGCTTATTAAATACATTTCATCAATAATCTGAGTTTTTTTAAAAAAAAAAATGCTTACATTATCCAAGCATTTTTTTAGTGATCATCATTATACTTGTCTCAAAGCATGACACCCATATTTTGAAGCAGCCTTGGCAAAAGGTAGCACTTGTGATATGAGCGGATTTGGTGGCACGTAAACACTGCCAGCAGCCGCATGGGAAGCTGGTAGCCCAACAAAAAAACTTACGAGCAGTAATAGATGGTGTCCAAAGGTTCCAAGATTTCTTAAAATTGTCAGGATTGCTTGAATATACTCGCATATAAAATTGAATCCGAACATGGTCAAATAGCCCTGTTGAAAGTAAGCCATTGAGCCAGTGATCGGGGAACGGACACTGTGGTGAAGCTGTTAACTTATTTGCCGCCTCGGCTACGCTCGGACAATCTTCTAGCAAGTGCAGCATAGGTAGTTCCACCTAGCGGTCGCGAATTCGACTGTCCTCCTAGGAGGTTGTCCCATAGTCTGCGACACTCCTAGCGTCATCAGCGGATAATAAAACCACCTCCAATAGAAGGCATGATTTTAACGCCTTGATTTTGGCAATTTTTTACTCCTTCGAGAATTTTTGGCAACTGGATCACGGTGACCAGCTAAATTGATTTGAGGTGGATGGTCATGGCCAAACGTTAAAGGAAAGTTACCTTCTCGTCTTGTGCTCTATAGGCCGCTATGTCTCCAGCATGTGATTTGACAACTGAAGCAAGCAGCACAAAAGGTGAGAGGGCTGCGGTCCGTGATTAGAGTTTAGTGACCATTGTTGTAACCGAAGAGAAAAGAACACCAGGGTATGTATTGGCTGTGAACCACTGATGCCTGTGTGTGAAAGCAGGACTCGACAGAATTACGCGTGTTGGATGTCATACCTTTGAACATGTTTGGTTGTAATTTATTTCACCCATGTTGACTCTTGGTTTGGCTGAGGCCCTGTTCACACACTCTCATCACGCGACCGTGGTCAGGGTGAAGAAAGAATAATGGTTAAATTAACCGTGACCATTTCAAACAAAGTCGTCTTCCCTTTGTTTTTTTTTTTTAATCCAGGCACGAAACATTTGATGAGAACTACGAATTCTCAAAACAATTAAGAAGTTAGCCGTGGTCACTTAATAGGAAAAAATTTTGATAGTTAATGTGGAGCAGATTGACATGACTGGCTTTAATGCAGGAACCACTTGTAGTTTGAAAGTTATCCATCTTTGCAAGCTGTTACATAATTTTCGATGAAAAAGGCCGGGTGGGCAACATGCATTTAAAGCTTTTAGTGTTCTTTATTATATCAAAGAAAACTATTGTTTGATGTTGATTCCGAACCATCTTTCTATAAAACCAAAGAATTTGCACCCGAAGGGATGGGGAATTCCGGTGCCTGTCTCAGTCACCTTGCACATTATAGGCTGCGGAGAGGAAGTGGTTTCCAGCCACTTCCAATTGAGACAGAACCTTGGTGGCAAGCTTATATTCCATGGCTCAAACCAGCGGCAAGCCATGCATGTACACGATGGCATAATTGACCTGAGGCACAAGCATGCATCGCTCAAGCCCCGTCATTGCCTTATTTCAGCCCAATCCTTGAGTTCAGGCGTGCCAATGAATTTGAGGAATTAGAAACATACGGTGAACTGAAGGGTAGCTCCAAAATACAAATTGTTTGAGGCTACTTAGAACAAAATACATGTTATTCAGCTATTTGCTTCGTATCTTTGGGCCAGGATCATTTTTTGAGGACCAGAAAGTAAATTTTACTCACCTTAAGATGACAAGGTTGCTTTAGGTATAGCAACACTGACAATTGTGAAACCTAGAGAGGGTATTGCCTAAGTATTCTCTCTGCAAAATGCAAGACCTCCTTTTCCATTTCTCTCAGTGACCTAGTGATTCCCATTTCATTCTCGTCTATTCACTTAAATTTTTCTATCTAGGTCCTGCTCCTCTAGATAACCCATGGACCAAAAGTGGTCTGGTAAAAAGGACATAAAAGCTACTTCATTGTTGTCTCCTTAACCAGGTCGTATGTGCTGAAAGATTGATGTCTTGGGGCAGGTCATAAAGCTCGAGGCTAGAGCTCCTTGTTATGGCTTAAAATTTTGGGTTTGAGGACAGTTTCTGAAGCATTTTGTTTCTTTATGCTCACATTCAGTACAAATAACGAAGAGAGCAAGATGGAAATTATTTGCGACTAGACAGAAGCAAAGAATGAGTAAATAAAATACCTATCAGCAAAACTTTTAATCAGCATGCCTGTCTTTGTACGCAATTCTCATCATTGACCATCTTTGGTACCATAGGCTATGAAGTTCACAGAAATATCATCAGATAGAGACCATCGCCCAGTTAAGGGGCTGTAAACGAATCCAGCCATTTCTTTAACCTGGCGAGCAGCAAACCCAAAGCAATAAGTTTTTGCTAAGTAACAGTAGTAGACATGTCAAAATGTCAGAAGGGAAAGCATCCATCTTACATGGATAGAAGCACGCTGTAGGATAAGCACCAGTTCTTCAGGAGTAAGAAAGCTTGACCACTGATGCGTGCCTTTAGGAAGCTGTGCAGCATTGGTTATCAGTAACAACACAAAGCAAACAAAAGGATAGAATCAAACTATAATACATCGACAGATTACTTCCAGAAATTTTGGGAAGACTAAAACCTTCACACCACCTCCACCACCAACTACAGCGATAAGAAGATTGCATGCACTGGATATTCCTGGACACAAAGTCCTTTGCTATAGGAAAAATAAGTCATAAAATGCTAGAACAGTTCCACTACCAGTGAAAACTGTGGGATTTTAGATTAGGTTTCTCATCTGTTTATATCACCTCTTATTCTGAAACAAATTTTTATGGCACGATTCAACTGTTGTGAACATGTAAACCCCGTAACACTTCAATACCACGTAAAGTATGGATCATGGTCATGTTAACTAAAACAAAATAGTAAAGCTGGAATGTCCACAGCCTAAAACTATAACTGCAACTTATATTGGAGAAAATTTATGACAAGCTGATGTGAAGCATGAAAAAGTTTGAAACACATTGAAAATAGTAGTCTCCACTATACTGAGAGCCAGGAATGTTGAAAATTTACATGCTGCTATGTACCTGTCATTATAGAGATGAATTCCCAAGCAAAAAGTAGGTGAAAATACACGAGTATTGAAATATTTAACAGATGCAAGTTAAAAATAACATACATTCTGAAGCATGACCAGGTACAACAAATAAAGTAAATGATTTGCAAGCAAGCAAGGATCTCCACATGGAAATCAACAACATGCACAAAGATACCAGAATGAGCAAGAACCATACCCAATTGAGAAGGTACTCTGCTGCAACAATGGCAGTCGCATACGCTCTCATAGAACGATTAATTGTTGATATTACAGTGGCTCCACCAGGATAAGCCAGTGCTGCCAGCGACTTGCAGAATTCAGCAGGAGCTGCCACGTGCTCAATTACCTTCAGATAAAAAATTTATCTTACAAACAAATTGGCTGCCAATGCTGAAATGATTAGAAGAGTATGATGAAATTGTCCGACATTAATATCTGAGTTTTGTCATATAGTATCCCTTGGAAGGGTTTTCATCACATCACCAAAATCCATTCATATGCAATAAAATTGCAGGAGGACTCTTAAGTCATTTCAAGATTGAATTTGCAGCAATATGATCCATGCCTATATGAGTGGTATATGATATTCCATATGTTCATGCAGCATACATTAATAAACCGGGCATGCTATTTATGTCATGGCTGAATATGTTTCTTCTACACGCCAGCAATTGGATTCTAATGTATGGTTATGATTCAAAAGCTGAGATACACTATTGTACTGTTGTCATTATTAACTCTTTACTTTTGCTTGCAAGAAAGGAGAGCATGTTATACACTCTCTGGTTCCTTGCAGAAAATAACTCTACTGAACTGTAGTTGTTTTATCCCAATCTATGATAATAGCGTCATTTCCTTCAACCAATTTATCCAGAGTGTCTTGCACTGCACAAGCAACTCAACCTCTCCTTTTTCATTAAAGAAGCAGAATATAACCTCTCTATGATACCTGCCACCTCTGCAAGATAGCTTGCTTCATGATGAAGCATTTGGCATTCAGGAAGTAGTTCTAAGTTAAGAGACAGTTCTCTACATGGTTAATATATAGTGAATTTAGTAATCTGCCCTTATTGCTGCAAGTCTGGAAATATGCAGGGTAGTAACATTACAGACTGAGGTAATAACTAAACTGAAAGGTTAGAAAGAGAGAGAGAGAATCCTTGAGCACGCAGCTAAGCAAACTAGATTTGTATAGATAGGATATTTAAAATAGGCAACTGCAAACATCTATGCTAGATGCAGAATATTCTTTGGGATCTTAGCTATCTGAGAGAATAATCTTCTTGAACCAGATTATGGAATGGACAGTAGTATTCCATCCAACCTACCATTCTTTTTCACAATAATGCCAGAGTTAATAATCAACTCTAGATTTCACCAAAATTCTGTATTCTCCACCCCCAGATTCAGAATCAATACTTGGGCATATAGGACAGGAGAAAGAAAAACAGGGATAACAAAATGTATGATTGCAATAAAGAGTTAGCTTCTATTGCCTGGAGCAAAAATCAGAAAGCCTGATTATTTGGATAGAAATTAGAGATTTAAAAAAAATATATAGGAAGATTGCAAACCCACACAAGGAACTACCAGATGGGATCTACATGCATGGCATGCTGAGTGTTCTGTGTGTGTGTGTGTGTGTGTGTGTGTGTGTGTGAGAGAGAGAGAGAGAGAGGAGAGCACCTCCAGTGCAATCACAGCATCAAACTTCCTCTGCTCCTCAACTAGCTTTTCTGTACATGAAATTGCATGTATATATAAGCTTCCTTTTCTGTTGATGAATTGACTCCTGTTTCTAAAACATTTCATGATAATACCGTAGAAAGGAAAATTTACTCATAAAAATTTACTCTAAAGATTACAGATGGAGCAGCATTAGAAATGGGAAACAAAAGATGAGAAATTTCACAGACTATTACCTTTATTCTAATACTTTGGGAATGTTTGATCAATAATTTCAAACATGAACTTGTATTTTCAATAAATCATAAACATTAAATGCAAATACATTTGAAATCTTTGTATCTGAGATGACTACTAGAGATTTTCCAAGAAAACCATGCTGTCTATGAAATGTAAATGGACCATCAAGGCATGTAAAAGAAGCACTGCAAAAACATGATTACCCTTCTGGAAATCATGGAAACCAAAGTTGCATCATAAAAAAAATTCTGGACTTATTAGTGCAATCCATTTAGTTTTTCTCCACCAAACAGCATTACGAGGAGCAAAAGAACAGTGCTAGAATATAGAATATATTCTCACATATGTACCATCAACTCCCATTCAGAAAAAAAAAATCATCAATTTGAAAAAAACAATTCAGCATACCAGCTGTTGTGCAACAGTATTCAATGGTTGAAGTCTCTGGATCCAAATCCTGAGAGGATAGATAAAGCAAATATTAGTTTTGAAATCTAAACTAAAAGAATAAACAAATCACTATTTAAACACTTCGTATGGATTTTAAGATGGGGGGGGGGGTTGAACACCACATAACTAATAAAGCCATGATCTTTTTGGGTTGGTTTTTTTTTTTTGTTGCTACTATCATTTCTTTTTATATGACAAGAAAACCTCGACTCCATTTCTAAGGACATTGCTCGTTGGTAACTCTGGATGTATCTCACATGGTGAGAGATGACACAAACTTAACAAAGTTTTGAACTTCGTAGGATTTGTTAACAGGATCTGCCGCAAGAAGTGTTTAACTGGAGTTAATACCTTCTTCAACAATAAATATTATTATGCAATATGTGCTCCACCTGATTTAGAACAGCCTTGAGGATATTGAATTTTAGCATTTCAGGCATTTAGCTGGGTATCAAGGTGGTGTCGTGTACGTAAAAATGGAGTTGAGTACTGATTTATCAAATATCAGAAAGAAAAAGACTCTTGATTATGAAAACCAATTAACTTATAATTCGATGTTAGCCACTCCAATACTATCTAAATATGGCATGCATTAGATATGCTAGCATTGGGGCTGACAGTTCTGCCCCAAAATACTCAAACCCCTCACCAGTCTCCCATCCCCCTCCCAGAAGGTATAGGTTTAAGTCAATTTCAGGGGTGGAGAGAGAGTTAGCACTGATTACAGGGCCAGGTGGCAGAAGCACACCCCACTTCAACATATTTTCTTATATATTACAACATGACACATGTTTATATTCTCAAACATACAAATACTAATAATATCCTATACAATTCATACAGCTGGAGTGGGTTCAGCAATTGCACCTTGCATGCAATAGTGTCTTTTTGTGAGCTTTGACATTTACCTTCTTCACAAAAAAAAAAAAAAAAGTGAAAACAGAACATTTTTCAACCAGTAACTATTAAGCTCCATGCCCCTTATTTCCACACCAATTAGCCAAGACCTTCCTATGTTAGCAGCAATCCCCACAACAAAAAATAAATGATCCAGAAAATCATCTTAAACAAAACATGATCTCAGTGATTCAAAATATAAAATAATCATACAGCGTGAAGGTGTGCAACATTGATATTTTTCTCCACCGCATCAACTCCTGTTACGGTTGCTCCCATCCTAGCTAAAGGCTGAAGAAGAAAAGGAAAGGGTGAGTATTATAACGGCTTTGATTGGAAATAATAAATATAATCACTTACCAGCATAAAAACAGAAAACATAGTATACACACTGATGACTGTACCGAATTCAGTCATTGGAAATCATAATAATACCACAGCAGTTCTTTTCTAGTGTGAGTGTGTAATCCTAAGTAAAATATTGAATGATTTGATGTGTTCATAAGAACTTGAAATATTTTACAGGCATTTGCAACTCTTTTTTTTTTCAGAATTCTTTACTAAGCAACGGAGCATGAGAAACAAAAACTAACATATAGCATTATTCCCGCTAAATCTTTTCATTTCTCAATTAATCAAAACTTAGCATATCTACCATTAGTTGCAACAGATTTATATGAATAAGGTTGAAGCCATAAAATTCTTCTTTTGTTAAGACATTGTATTCTATCGCTTCAGTTGCAACAGAAAACTCAGTCGTCCTTGATAACAACAGACAGACACTTGAGTTCTATCGCCTAGCCTTGAAATTTTCAAAATTTTGCTTTAACTTTTATCGCTTAAATCCTAGACTTGAATTTGAAAGAACCCTGATAAATGAAGCTTTAAATTTTATCGCTTAAATGAAGCTTCACATTTTGTGAAAGCACCTGGTCGGAACTGGCTAATACAAATTTAGCAAGAACACTAAGAAATACTCTAGAAAAAAAAACTTTACCTCCGAAAGAATTCCACCACCACAACCAACATCAACAATTTTAAGTCCTTCAAAAGGCCTAGCGCAGTTCGGATCCTTACTGAAGCAAGTAAACAAACAAAAAATTAAGAAACAAAACAGGTTAAAAAAATCCAAGAAATAATAATAATTCACTCAGTTGCAGTAAATCTACCTGAAATGTCTACAAAGTGTGGAGCGAATGAAAGCGAGTCTTGTAGGGTTCATGTTATGCAATGGTTTAAATGGACCTTCTGAATCCCACCTGCTCAATAAATTATAGAACAAGATGAACTCAACATCTTGATATTGATCGAATCACGGAAAGCTTTAAAAGAAGCTGAGGCTAACCAGGTATCAGAAATGGCTGCGAATTTAGCAAGCTCGTGCTGTTTCAAAGATGATGTGGTGGTTTGCTGTTTGTTCTTAATAATAAATTTGCTATCATCTGGTGTCGAAAGATTCGAAACTGGCTGTTCAGAGAAGAATCTGGCGGCATCGAGGAGCCGGTGGTGGTTTCGGTTTCGAGTGATTTGAAGATTCTGATTTCGGAGTTTGCTCAGCAGCTTCAAAGCCATGGTGTTTTATGATTGAAGAATGACTTCAGTAGGGGAAGGTGTGTTACTGTTTTGTTTGTTGGGGAAGAAGAGGAAAACGACATGTCAGTATAAATTTCGAAGTTGTACTTGCACAATACCTGTTGTTAACTGAATCCAAGTCCAATGGGCTGGGAACTTTTAGTCTATTGTGTCCAATAAAACAAAGGATCTGGTCTTATTAGCTGGGCCTACTCAAAATCTTATAAACTACGTAAGGGCCCACCCAGAATTCTAGCTTATCGAACTTGAAATCACGAAACGTGGACGATGAGAAATGGTCATACGTGGCAAGCAAATTCCAGAGAGTTCACCGTTAGCTTGACTATAAAGTTTTTCCTTTTCAGTGGCATCACACATCAACCACTGGTAGTCTGAGTCAGGAATTTCAGCCTGATAAAGAACTACCAAGCTTCTTGGTATGAATAAGCTTTATCGGAAATGATGTCTGTGCATAGATACATGGACTTACACGCCATGAATGGAGACCATGTGCCCTCCATGCAGCATCATCTTCCAAGCTCTGGCTATTCCACCTCGTATGCACGTTGATCCATCCAAATCTGCTGCTTTCTATGGATTTTGGCCTCACGTGAACGACTTTGGGTACTCGATCCCATGCCATGCCTGCTGCGGCCATGGTAACTTCACTGGTTACTGTAGTCCTACGCCTCCTTGTTCTCATTTTCCACCACCTCAATATCAGTGCTCTCAGGATATATATATCCTCCATATCATGAAGCTGTCCCTGTACAATTTGTTCCTCGTCCACATTATTCGATGGACCAGCCAGGTTTTGGATATGACAAGGTCGTCTCTAGAAACAAACATTGCTGTGGGTGCCCAAGTCATACAACACCCGTAGCCAGAAAAATGATGAAAGAGTGAAGGCGAAGGAGCTGGATCCTGACGTTCAGAGGGAATTAAGAAGGCGACTCTTCGGTTCCATTTCAGTTGAAAAATTACCCATGCCCAGTTGTAGTTATATATGATTGTCAGTAGAAGTAGAGTCGAGAGAGAGATTTAGCACAAACAAAATAAGCAAGGTTGTCTCTGGGATTTGGAAGCATAAAAAAGTTATATCATCAAAACGATCGAAAAAATGCATGGGAGTACATATAGCTTATCAATATTATGACTTCACGTCCACGTATATTTAGATTAAAGATATCTCATCACACATATTTTGTATCTTTTACTTGGTGACAGCACACGTATAATATTCTAGAGAATTACTTGAGATATATAAATGAAAACTCTCCTGGCCAGTAGGTTCAGAAGGCTTTCGAATAGAATGATGGCATAACATGAATTATCATTCATCAATAAGGCTATATATAGTATAATCACTCAATTACCTTTTTGTTCAATTTTTCAAAAACTTGACGGGGAGTAATTTGTCATTTCAAAGTGATTTTTTTGTAATAATTTTGGGTTCTAGGGATGGCATAGCATTTTTGAAAATTAAAAGAATCACCACGTGCGTCAACCGCTCTGCAATCTTCGAGC
>Ga0325411_1003085_pt1 | contig 18756 bp, 18 predicted proteins | sample PopdelMetagenome_13_FD_206181 | JGI IMG/M metagenome (GOLD analysis project Ga0325411, IMG submission 206181) | Populus deltoides microbial communities from Bellville, Georgia, United States - Xylem-PdIQD-R4 | ecosystem: Host-associated > Plants > Phyllosphere > Stem > Wood/Secondary xylem...
TATTAGGAAAAACTAAAAAAGAGAAAAGCCCAACCCAAATTAGTCCCAATAAGAATAAAAGAAAACTCCAAGGACTTTCAAGCAAATAAAAATAATATTGACTCTACTAAAAACCCTGGCCACTCCCCTCATATAAAGTCTCCTCTTTGAGCCACTCCCTGTCGTCCTCCGCAACGCCGCAAGCAAGCTCGGCCATCAGCCTTTTTTAGCATCCTTCGGCTTCTGAACCTAAACTGCCTTTAGTCATGGTAAGTAAGATCTCTTTCATGTATTTAACTCTCTTCGTACCTTGTTTTTGTTGTTCTTGTTGATGTATATCTGCTTTGGAGGACTGAAGACAAGGAGATTTGCTTTTGTTATCTGTTTTTTTTTTTTAAGAAAATAAACAAAGGGGAAGTGGGTTTTTGTTAAAGTATCGTACTTTTGAATTTGCTTCTGTTTTATGTTGGGAAATTTGGGATTTTGTGGAAATAAGTTGATGCTGTAGAAGGTTTCTTTTTGATGCTGTCAGTCACTTGTCCTATGCTTTGTTTGATCGTTCTTGACTTTGATAGTATATGCGTTAGCTGTTTGTTGTTTAGGGAAGTGGGGTTTGAGTTCTATATTTGTTTTTCAGATGTAGATTTTGCTTCTTTTTTGTGGGTTTTTGTTTTGATAGAATTTTGTTTATGATTTGATAGTCAAAGAGAAGGACAAGAGAGCCAAAGGAAGAAAATGTCACTCTTGGCCCAACTGTCCGGGAGGGAGAGCATGTTTTCGGGGTGGCTCACATTTTTGCTTCATTCAATGACACATTCATTGTGAGCATTCTTTCATATTTTCCCAAATGAACTATCATGTCTGTCTTTTGATTAACGGGATCTTTTGGGTTTATCTGGAAGTAATTTAACTTGGTTGAAATAATTGCAGCATGTGACTGATTTGTCTGGGAGGGAAACCCTAGTTCGCATTACTGGTATGTGTTTTATACTGTCATAATTTTTTTAACAATTTCTTTTTCTTGGAATGGGGTCATGCTTGTAAAGTTTTCAAGCTTGCTTCTGCTCTATTTGTCTTTTTCTCTCTTGGTTTGCTGGTTCTGATTGCTAAAATAGACTTGCGTGCTAAGTGTCCTGAGTGTTTGCATTATGTTTCTATATGCTTATCCACCATGAGTACTTTGTTGTACTGTGTAGTGTCTTGTTGATTTATCGGTGGCCTTTTGATTTTCCAAAATACAATTTCATGGTGAATTCATCATTTTGTTATCATATGATTGATTGTTCAGTATTGGAAGTAATCCCCCTCTTTATAAGTAGGTAGTTTGCTTTATTTTGTTTGTGCATTACTCATAGAACTGTTGCATTGGCACATGTCATCAGGCCATTGTTTCTGCTACTAGTGTAACTCTTTCTCTTTGGTCTGCACATGTACCAGGTGGAATGAAGGTTAAAGCTGACAGGGATGAATCCTCACCATATGCTGCTATGCTTGCTGCACAGGATGTTTCACAGAGATGCAAGGTCTTTGTTCTGTTTTATATTTGATACATTGATTTTTAAAAAATTCCTTTTTTTAATTTATAAGCTGTTTTTTTTTATTCAGAAGTGGTTTCATTAACACTAACCTGGTTTCAAAAATAACAGGAACTTGGCATTACTGCTCTTCATATCAAGCTTCGCTCTACAGGAGGGAACAAAACTAAGACACCTGGGCCTGGTGCCCAGTCTGCTCTGAGGGCATTGGCTCGTTCTGGAATGAAAATTGGTCGCATTGGTAAGTCATTAATATGAAATAAAGTTTTAGAACCATTGATTGCAATTTTAGGAGTTTAATATGCACTTGTGTTCGTTACCTGGCTTGGATGAACTGGTGTTGGTGATGCTTGTGGATTGAAGCTTTCAATCTAGGCAATAGTTACTCTTTAGTTTCTTAATGTTTCAAGAGCCAAACATTTTATATTTGTTATATGCCATGGATACTGTCTATCATTTATGCTGTGTTTTCAGTTGATGAGTATGAATAGCTGAACAGGCCATGTAGGAATTAAACCAGAGAAGCATTTGTAAGCCTGAATCTTCTTTCATTGGCATTGAGTTTGACGATTGCTTGTATGTTTTTCAGAGGATGTGACACCAATTCCAACAGACAGCACCCGCAGAAGGGGTGGCAGAAGGGGAAGAAGGCTGTAAGCTGTCTCTCACCAGAGAAATTCCATTTCGGTGGTGCTGCTTTGATTGCTTGGTGATGGCTCTTTTCAACTCTGGACGTTTTTGTAGTTTTTCTTATCCTATGGAAAATTGTTGACTTCGAATTGATATTTAAACTTTGTAGAAACTTAACGATATGGAGTTTTGCTTGTGACTTTTATGCTCTGAATGAGGTGGTTACTTTTATTGAAGCAATATGTTTGTTTACTGATGCACTATTGCAAATATAGTCATTTATTCTAAACGAGTTCGCAGCGGATTGTAGTCCCAAGTGATAGAAAACGGTATGGCTGAGTTTATATTTTGGTCATCCTTCCTCCACCACAACCTTGCACGAAGCATTCCATATGAATCGGACACGCACCCTGTTCGAGTCACCTTTGTTGGAATAATCTTCAGTTAGCCAAGCAGAAAATATTTCGTTTTAAACCTGGCATGATAATGGTACTTGCATCTTGTTGATTTGGATTCTACAGCTATCAGAGCTTTCCTGTTAAAAGGCTCAAATTTCAAAGATGTATTATGGAAAATAATTATTACTATTATAAAACAAACGAACGAGCATGATTAAGCAAGAACAAATGCACTATATGCGCCATCCTGCTTGTCAGGGCATTTCTTTAATACAAATCATACAAGATACAGTGGGAGGGAAGCAAAAGATAGCAGAAGATCAATGGGCCGGAAATGAAAAACAAATAAAAATAAAATTATTATGAAGTCTATCCTCAAGGCCTGGGTGCAAGTACAGCTTTTAGGTAGCGTTTGTTTGGTCACTTTTATAAGATAGAAAATAATAAAGATAAAAATATATTTGACTCTATTAATGCTGGGTTAGGGGTCTTGTTTGCTGAAGTGACTGGTTCTATAAAGGATTTGCTGGGTAGGGAAGATGGACAATATTTTTTTCTTCAAATCTCATTGTAAAAAAAGATTAAAAGATTTTTTTTAGATCAACTGTTGATAAAGATTCTACATAATTTCCAGATTTTAGAAACCATGTTAAATTTAGACGGTTTTCACAGGTTCTAAGAGATTGATTAACTGTAAGCATAGTTTTCGGACCCGGTATGGTGGCCGGCCCGGTCCAAGGCCTGGGTTTCGGGTTTTGACCGAGTCATCGGGTCACTCGAGTCAATTCTTGTTTTGCTTTTTAAATCAAAACGACGTTATTTTAATAAAAATAAAAAAAAATCAATGGGTTGCAACTAGGTATTTGATCGGGTCTTGTCAGGTCAACCGGGTTTTTTCTTCCTTTATTTTTTTTTAATCCGGTTCGGTTCTAGTTCCGGATCGATTTGCCCGACCAAATCGGGTTTCAATAGTATAACTGTAAGAATAATTAAAAGCTTCTTCTCTAGTACTAAAGGTAATGTGGAACAAAAACTAAAGAAAACTAAAAGCAAAGAAAGAAAGAAGCCAAGAATTAAAATCAGTGAAAAAAAACTTGGAAGAAGATAAAATTCAAAGATGAATAGTCTGTATCAAGTCATCGAAAACTCACAAATTATATATATATATATATATATATATATAGCATAATCATATAACATCCAATTATTGAATTTAGTCCATCAATTATAACTGTATAATATAAATAATTCAAATAAATAAAACAAAAATAATGAAATACATTCATATAAATTTAGTCTCATACAAGCCGGGACATCCTTCATTGTCTTTATTCGTGGATCTGATATTCCCACCATGCACGAGGCCACTTCTTGGATGGTTCAGGCAAGCCATCCTGATATTGTATCAGACTTTATTTTCCATGAAGGATCAACTTCTGATGCCGACCTTTCCTCTTCACTGGAATCCCTGCTAGCATGGTGGAGTTCCCTGCTCTAAACAGTTAAGAGTACTGTCTCCTTTGCATAATTTTCTCCCGTTTCCTGCAGGTAGTGTTAACCCCCTCACATACACCCGCGCTCCGCTGAGCTTCCTTTTCTTCTTCATGGGAGTCTCGAGGTTGGTTTTATTGATACCACCAGCAAACTCTACACTCTAACGCTTCAAATTGGAGACACATTTGTGTTCCCGATCGAAGGCACTAGGTCACTTTCTATACAATGTTGACTTCAAGAACCCTGCCATTGCTATCTCTCTTTGTTTGGCAGTGCCAATGCCGGAACCGACTGATCAGTTCCTACCACTGTCTTTGCCAGTGGACTTGATAATGCTGTCCTCGCCAACGCCTTCAAAACTGATATGGCTACTATCCAAAAGATCAAGGCAGCCCTTGCATCCAAGGCTTGAACTAAAGTTCTCCTCTTCCCCACCATCTGTTGAGATTGTTCTTCCGAGTGCATTTTCTTCTTTTCTAATATTGGCACGCCAAGACTATGACATTAATTATTTAGCTGAATGAATGCAGTTCTAATTAAAATGATTCATCTCATATGCGCAAACTTGAGATATTCTTTCATTGACCAAACATATATAATTTCATTCAATCAGAACAAGATTACAACAAATAATAAATACAAAAAAGAATAACATAAAGAAACATGAGATAAAAACAAGAAAACAAAAGGGGCATCAATAAACAAGGATGAAAGCAGATTAGTTGATGGATGACAAGTATAATCAACCGAATATATTAAAAATATTTCCACCAGAATTTCCACTAGGTGAATTAACAGCTGCGCATCTTTTCCTGATCTCCCCATCTTTGCCAATCTTGACGTCAACAGCTCCCAACTTAATCATGGCCCGACCAAATTGAAAGCTGAAGTCGTTGCTTTCAGCTATTCTTGCCACTGAGAATCTGGTGTTTGAATCCAGAGCTAGCTGCTGATCAACTTCGAGAATCCCATTACCTAAACGTATTTGCTCGTAGTAAGATTTGTCCACTGAAGAAGACTTGAGAGGATCCTGGTCGAGATTAGCTGAGTTGGTACTGCCAGAATTTTGAGGACAAAGAGTTTGTAGGGTTTTCAGTAGTGTTGTATTCATGGTTGGATCAGGGTGGCCAGTGCTATTGAAATCATAAAGACGATTTTGGAATAAACCACAATGTGCTACCCCGACACTGTGACCACCTCCTATACATCACCAGAAGAATCAAAAGACAAATTAGAAATGTGCTTGGAAATGTAATATCACATGTCGTTTCATAGAGAATTAGGAATGGAAAAATGCATCATCACATACCAAGAAGATAAACCATGTCAATAGTGCTCAATCTTTTGCTATTAAATGCTGCAATAGCTTGAGGAATTGGGATACTTGGAGGTGGGAGTTTCACATTTTGAGCAGAAGATACACGACCATCTCTTCTTCCTGTTTGTACGGGGTACCATCCTGTCCTTGACTTCATATCACTCTGCATGCATGAGCACAAGCATTTATCACTCAATTCTTTTGTTATCCTACTCTTTTGACCCCTGAGTAAATTTGTTAATGTTTGTTTACAGTTCAATTCTTTTGTTAAGAATGAGACGCATGCATTGATTCTGAAAGGGAATAGAAAAAAGTTATGCACCTCGAAAACAGCATCTCTGGTAGCCATTACTATAATATCAGCACAAGAGACGACTCCTGGGCATGTATTTTCAATTTCCGTCTTTATTTCCTCGATGAAGTCATAGCCCCTCACACTTAAATTTGGAGGTGCAGTTTTCTCACCATTTGGCACATCCAGTAATATAGATGCATCACATCCCTTTCAACACCCCCAAAAAATTGCATTAGATTGTGCATGTATTGAGCAAAGAGTACTAAAACAAATTAGCGTTGAAAGGGATTGTTAAACCTTCTTACATTGACAAAACAATCATGAAATTGCATGCGAAGTAGAGCAGCCACTATTGTTCTGTCTGTACTGAATCTTGCCTTTACTTTCTGCTTGACAATATCCTCAACATTTCTCTGAAAGCCATTTCTGTCCTTGCATTTTCCATTATAGAATCCAAACTGCAACTGACCACTGCATTGGCCAGCCATGCTCACAAAGATGAGGCTAAGTGCTAGTGCCAAAGCTGCAGCTACTCTTGGCATTTCCATTTTTTTTTCCTTCTTTTTCGAACTACTAATATTGGATATGGAAACAAAGCACATCCTGCTTTCTATTTATAAGGAATTGATCAAGATGATAGAGCTATGGAAACCTTGCATAACATGAGGTTGAAATGGTGTGCATGATCACTAGTCATTGTCATTAGACGTGCAGTCCTCTAAGGATAGAAGGTGCTGGCGCCAAACGCAGGGAGATACGTAGCATTCCAAAAATTATTCTAAAGAATTACAGCTAGCTGCCTGCCTTGCCCCGGAGATCTGGAGCTGATATGAAAGAAGAATACTATAAGTCTATAATGGAGGAAATTGTTGCAGATTATTGACCAATAATCTAATCTAATCATTTTTTTTCCTGAATAATATAATCTAATACTGTTTAACTCAAAAACCGTGCCAATCAAACATTTTAAACCTTCATGTTTCCCCACGAGGAAAGCTGTTCTAATGACATGCGCATGTGGTTCACGAAAGCAATTATGTATCATGTTCATTAAAATATCCTAACTTGTCTAGGAAGATAATATAATCCCTAAAAGATCATTCTTGAGCTAAAATATATTGTTGATCTTGTTTTATTTACCAATAATCTATTTTAATAATTTATTTTATTACATGCTGGTGATCTTTTAGGTAATAGTAAGTTTATTTTAATGAGTTAAACTTTAATAGATGGTTTAAGCCTAACCAATCTAGGGTTTGGTTTGTTTTTGTAATTTCCAACTGATTGATGAGTTGATAATTCTAAGATGATTCGCTTTAAATAACAACTTATGTTATATTTGTGAATAATCAGTGGGTTTATGTTAGGATCATTAAACCTAGTCTAGATCATAGAGAAGATTCATAGAAGGAGTTTTAATGAGATTTACCAATATCATGACATTTAAATATTCTTGATTCTAGTGGCAGTGAATATTAGATAAAAAAATAATATTTTAAATTCTGATATTGATAAAAATTTAGTTGAAATTTTAAATTAATATTTATGACTGTAAGCTAACCTAATGGGGGTGAAAAAAAACACCTAGATTATCACATCACAAGCATCTATCGGACATGGCATAAGCTAAAGAAAGAAAAATGTATCATGCAGACTCTCCCCTCAAACTCATTGCCATACTATAAAAATGACATTTATCTAAAAATAAAACATCAACATGTGAAGACAGTAAAGATAAAACAATCAGTATTATATGCTATGAAGCCAAAATATTATACAAAAAGTTAAATGGTAATGGAAAATCACTGTAGGTCAAGATAAATTTCATTATGGATTGTAATAGTAATTTCATTTTTAATTTCTTATTTCTTTCACGAGTGAATAAACGTTTCTTTGACTTTCTTCTACGAGAGTATCCAGGTTTTTCTAATTTCCATGTATAAGCAAAGAACGCTTTTAGCTTCAGAAAAGACAAAAAAAAAAGCTTTGCCTTTGGGGGTATTTTGGTATTTTTCCATGGATATTTTGTATAATTAAGAGGACTATAGGGGTGTTTTAGTATTTTCATGTTGTATGTTTTATTTTTTTAATCAAAAAGCTACTGGAGCGTGTTCCACATGCCCTAGTGAGTGGGCGGCGCCTACACTATTCAGGAGGCTCGTAAAACACTACTCGGTGGCCAAATTTGGCCAGCTATTGTATCACTAGATGCGTAGTTGTGCCCTCTTCCACATTGAGCGGCGCGTGTAGACATATCATGATTGGATTGTCGTCGGTGATCGATTGTTTGTGTTTTTTTATTTTTTTTCTCTCTCATGACAATTAAAGTGTACCATTATGCTCTCTTTGTTTATTTTTTGTTTAGGTCTGACAACCATGTTTGATATTAGGCCTAGGTGCGTGGGTCTGGCACAACTGCCAGATTTAAGGCGCTTGGGTCTAGCACGACTGCTAAACCCTTGCACTTGGGTCTGTCAAGCCCAACTACTGTGGGTCTAACATGTTGCCAGACCCAAGTAACGTGAGTTTGGCAAGTTGCCAAACTCAACTAAACTTGGGTTAGGCATGATTGTCAAATACAAGCACCTTGAATGTGACATGGTTGTTGTTGTTGTTGTTTTATCAGAATATAAAAATATATTAAGATAAAAAGTAACCATTTCGGTAAACCAGAAAGTTTATAATATGTACAAAACAAAGAATTTACGTAAAAAGTGAGAACAAGCTCCCTAAATAACTAAAATGGATGCAGCCTAGCCAAGATCTAACTGGCCAAATCCCTAAACAGAAAAACCATGACATGTACAAAAGCTAGGGGGACAAGCTCCAGGCAGGGAAACTGTGGTTAAATAAATAACCAGTGTGCAGTTGGTGGTGTTGAGCTTAACCTAAAAACAACATCTATAAAGAAAACTGACATGCAAGCAACGTAGAGTTATTGCATGGCCAGAAAATGACATAGAACCCATTTGTATAAACAGATAAAGAAGCAGTATTGAAGAAGAAAACCACAGGAAGCAGCCTCAACACCCTCTCAACCCAGCAATCAAAGGACCACAAACAAATAACCAGCGAGACTGGAGAACAATACAAGATGCATAAAAACTAATACTTCAGCAAAGATGTTATGAATTATGTTGCTGTGTTTTGTGCTGGTGAAGGGATGCACAATCAAGAACAACAGTGTTGGGTATTGAAGAACACAAACTACACACAAGGTGTTTGATAAAATGTCTCTCTTATTATTTTATTAACTGCATGTCTTTAAATACATAAAAAAACTTAACAAACTTTCCTTGTTATCAGCCACTAACTGTAGTGGACAATGTGTTGCCACTAACTCAGCAACAACCTTAGAAAAACAAGGAATTTACTCTGACAAAATCAAAACAGAAATGAAAGAAAAGAAAATAGACAACACTTGATTGAATAACAATTAAACAAACTGAAACACTAGAGTTAAAATGTCAATTCTTTAACACTCCTCCTTGACATTTTAACGACAAATTCCAATCATTTGTTTTAATGTCTCGAATCTCTCTTTAGGTAGTGGTTTGGTGAATATATTTGCAAGTTGTTCTTTGGAAGAACAATGAATCAGCATCACTTCATTAGATTGTTGAACTTCTCTAATAAAATGAAACTTGATTTTGATATGCTTTGTACTTCTATGAAAGACTGGATTCTTTGAAATTGATACTGCAGAACTGTTATCACACATGATTATAGTAGCTTCAATCTGTTTATGTCCCAAATCCTTTAACATTTTCCTCAACCAAATTGTTTGGTTGACAGCAGAGGCAACAATAATGTACTCTGCTTCTGGAGTGGATTGAGCTGTTGTCTCTTGCTTCTTTGAAACTCCAGGTGAAGACACCTGAATTGAGTGAGAATAAATACCCTGAAATGCTTCTTGAATCATCAACACAGCCTCCCAAGTCACTGTTAGTATAGCCTCTTAGTTCCACAGTCCTTTCTGATAATCTTGGACAGAAAATACCAAGATCAATGATACCTTTGATGTATCTAAGTATCCTTTTTGCTGCAATGAAATGAGTCTCTCTTGAAGAATGCATGAACCTTGAAAGAATACTCACAGCAAATAATATGTCAGGTCTGCTTGCTGTGAGATATTGAAGGCTGCCAATTAAGCCTCTATACAAACCTTCATCCACTTTTTCAGATTCATCATCCTTACTAAGCTTGATACTTGTTGTCATAGGAGTCCCAACTGGTTTACAATCCTGCATTTTGAATCTTTTTAGGATGTCTAAAGCATACTTCTTTTGGCATGTAAAAATGCCATGGTTAGATTGCATCACTTCTATTCCAAGGAAGTAATTCATCATTCCAAGGTTAGGCATCTCAAACATCTTTTTCATTTCATCTTTGAACTCTTGGATCATTCCAAGCTCACTTCCTCTGATGAGCATATCATCTTCTTCATTTCACATACAAAGTTGCTTCATTTTGGCTTCTGTTAAACCCAAGTTGAAGCAGATATGTGTCCATTTTGTCACACTAAGCTTGGGGAACTTGTTTCAACCCATACAAGGCCTTCTTAAGTAGATATACATGATCTTCTTTATCTTTAACAACATATCCATCGGGTTGCTCTATAAAGATTTCTTCAGCAAGAAATCCATTCAAGAAGGAAGACTTGACATCAAGTTGGTGAATCTGCCAACAGTTATGTGCTGCAAGTGTAATGAGAAGTCTAATAGTATCATACCTTGCTACTGGAGCAAAGGTCTCTAGGTAGTCCACACCATATTGCTGAGCATAACCCTTTACCACCAATCTAGCCTTGTGTTTGCATATTGACCCATCTGGATTGAGTTTTGTTTTAAAAACCCATCTTACACTTATCACCTTACGATGCTCAGGCCTTTCAATAAGCTGCCATGTTGCATTTTTGTTGATTATTTCCATTTCTGCCTCAATTGCTCTCCTCCATGCTGGAAATTCTTGAGCTTCGGTATAACTGGTTGGTTCTAGATTTGCCATGTTGCATCTTAGGTGAATATCTTCCAATGATCCTGTGCCTCTAACTAGAAAGTCATCCACTGATTCATTAGCTTCCAGCTGAGGCTGAATGGTTAATGGATGATCAGAAATCATGTTTTTCTGATGTTCCCAATCCCATGTGGTTGCTTCATCAACCTTCACATCGCTACTGAGAATTACCTTCTCTGTTTGTAAGCAAAGGATTCTGTATCCTTTGGTTGTTATTTCATAACCCACAAGAACTCCCTTCTTTGCTTTGTTGTCAAGTTTGCTCCTCTTTGGCTCAGTTATATGATAATAGCATATGCTGCCAAAGATTCAAAAATGATCTACAGCAGGTTTGACACCATTCTAGCCTTCATATGGTGTCTTATCCTCCGGTGCTTTGGTTAGAAGTCGGTTCAGCAAGTAAACAAAGGTATTGACTGCCTCTGCCTATAATTTGTTTGGCATTTTCTTTTAAAGTAAGAGACATCTAGCCATCTCTATTACTATCCTGTTCTTCCTCTCACACACACCATTTTGTTGTGGTGTGTATGGTGTAGTGTACTGGTGCACAATGCCTCTACTGTTGCAATACTCAAGAAACTGATTTGAGGTATATTCAGTACCATTGTCAAATCTTAAGCATTTAATTAGCATGTCACTTTGATTCTCAACTAAAACTTTGAATGTTTGAAAGATTGTAAATACTTCACTCTTAAATTTGATGAAATACACCCAACACATCCTAATATAATCATCAATAAAGAGAATAAAATACTTGTTACCACATAATGAGGCTGTCTTCATAGGTCCACACAAGTCAGTGTGGATGAGCTAAAGCTTTTGGCTGGCTCTCCATGCTTGCCCTTTAGGAAATGGTGGCCTTGATTGCTTGCTAAGTTGACATGTTTCATATAATTGAATCTCACCATTCAATATGGGCAATGCTTCAACCATTTCCTTTTGTTTCAGAATTGACAAGCCCTTTTGATTGAAATGTCCAAATCTTTTATGCTAAAGATTTGAAACATCCTCAGTAGCACTCACATATGCATGATTGGATACTTTATCCCAATCAACAACAAAGTTTCTGTTTTTCATCTTTACACAGAACACATGTTCTCCAGAAGGATCAAAGATAGTGCATTTTATGATCCTTAAAATGAAGAGAATAGTTTTTCTCCATCATTTGTCCAACACTCAACAAATGTTGACTGATTTCAGGTATGAATAACACATCAGGAATGATTTTGATACCTGAAATTGTTTGAACATTTACGACCCTCTGCCTTTGACCTCTAGAAATTCTCCATTGCCAACCTTTACTCTGGATTTGTAAGATTCATCAAGGGTTTTGAACATTTCAGCATCATTGCATAAATGGTGTGTGCATCCACTGTCAATAAGCCAAGTATCAGCTGAATCATTTGTTGACAAACAAATGACAACAAAGAATTGCTCCTCCTGTGTATCAACTTCATTTGCTAGGTGAGCTTGTTGAGGTTTTGGGTCTGAATTTTTAAACTTGCAGACCTTTGTGATATGCCCTGATTGCTTGTAATTTTCATAAATTGCATTTGGCCTCCACCAGAAATATTTTTCTGAGTGTGTTTCTTCTGCAGTGAGTGCAAGGAGGAAACTTCTTCTGTTTTAAACCTATACTGGTGCTGCCCCCCTTCATTTCTGCCTTTAATTCTCAGATTAAACAACTTTTTTCCTTTTCCAGCTTGTTGTTTTTACACATAAAAGGCTTTTTCAGTCAATCTGTCTTGCCTGATTATTCTTCGTTGCTCCTGTGCTTAAAGAGCACTCATTAGTTCACCTAATGAGATTTTACTGAGGTCCTTTGATTCTTCTAGAGATGAGAATTTAGATTCAAACCTCTCAGGAAGAGTCATAAGAACCTTCTCCATAATCCTGCTGTCAGGAAAGTCTTCTCCAAGTAATTTGATGTTGTTGATAATTAGTGAAATTCGATCAGAATACTTGAAGATTGTTTTATCTTCTTGCATGTTAAGTTCCTCAAAATCTCTCTTCAAATTCAGCACTTGCATTTGCCTTGTTCTGTCACTACCTTGGTATTCTTCATTTAGTTTGTTCCAAGCCTCTTTGGTTGAATTGCATGCCATAATTCTGTAGAAAATGCTTTCTACCACAGAATTCTGTATGATTGATTTTTCCTTGGATTTCTTTGCCTTTTCCTCACTGCTGAACTTGATTTGAGCCACAGTGGGATTTGTTGGTAAGGGAGCTACTGGTTTGTTTTCGAAAACAATTTCCCAAAGATCATAAGCTTCAAGAAAGGATTGCATCTTCACTGACCAAATGTGGTAGTTTTTGCCAGTGAATATAATAGGGGAGTTTAAAAGTAGGTTGTTGGATGTCATTTTTTAGATTTAAAAAAAAATGTTTTGGTCCTGTAAGATCCAAGAGAGCTTTGATACCACTGTTATGAATTGTGTTGCTTTGTTTTGTGTAGGTAAAGGGATGCACAATCAAGAACAGCAGTGCTGGGTATTGAAAAACACGAACTACACACAAGGTGCTTGATAAAATGTCTCTCTTATTATTTTATTAACTGCATGTCTTTAAATACATGAAAAAAAACTTAACAAACTTCCCTTGTTATCAACCACTAATTGTAGTGGACAATGTGCTGCCACTAACTCAGCAACAACCTCAAAAAAACAAGGAATTTACTCTAACGAAATCAAAACAGAAATGAAAGCAAAGAAAACGGACAACACTTGATTGAATAACAATTAAACAAACTGAAACACTAGAGTTAAAATGTCAATTGTCTAACAAAAGATCAACCATCATCCTTCACAGCATCTCAATAAGAGCAGGAGTCAGTCAACAACACTATAAGCCATGGGATTTTTGTCATGAAAATACAGGATTGTGTAGAACAAAATCTGATACTTACTGAATAGAAGATCAACAGATTTGTCAATGGTGTCAAAAACCCTCATGTTTCTTTCTTCCTATATCAGGTACACAACCAGGGCTAAAGAAACTCTTCTCATTCTCAGCTGCAGACCTTTCTTGTTAGAAGTGAGACCTTTGATTGCATTATTTAGGGTAGCTATATTCCTTGTAATCCTTAACCAGCATTTAACCTTTTTCCACAGAAGAGAGGTCCAATCACAGGCAAAGAAAAGATGGCTATGAGAATCTTCTTCTTGTTTATAGAGTGCACATTGAGTGTCTGTCAAGAGAAATTATAGGCTATGCTAGTTTTTAGTTTCCCAAGCGCAGCTAGCTATAGAATGAAGTTTTGCCTGGGCAGTGACCAGCTTTCTCAGACCACACCATCCCATTGAATATAGACACTTTTAAACTTGAAATATTCATATGCATTAGCAGAGAAAGTCCCCTAATTATTCTGCCAGTTTTGAAGCATATTAGTTGCTGCCTCTACTCCTCCACAATCGTGAACCAGTTGGTCTTTTAGAAGGAGAATAGACTTCCAGAGGGGGGAAGAGGTACTCTGAAGCCTTGAGTTTCATATTATATGGTGAGGCAGATAATAATGGCGACCCATCGAATCCAGAGGGTGTCAGATTTGAGATGTATATTCCAAAACTGCTTGACCAAAAACTTTTGTTTCGAGCTTTGATGTCTAGGAGACCCAAACCCCCTTCATGTCTAGGCAAGCAGATATTCTTCCAAGCTATTAGCGCAAACTTATTCTATTATATATTCCCACTCTACAGAAAGTTCCTGCATAGAGAGGTGATTTTACTAATAACAATTCCAGGCATAGGAAAAATATTGATCCATAATTGGACCATTCCATGTAACATATATCGAATTAGCTCCAGCCTTCCAGCAAAAGAAAGTTGCTTCCCCAGCCAACTCTAAATGCATATCTCCAGCTTATGCATTAGAGGGAAAAATTAGTTAGCCAACAATCTGTGGGGACTTAGCAGCACACCAAGGTATTTGAAAGGGAAGGTACCTTTAGAGAATCATGTATAGAGTAAAATAGCTTGCTTAATGTGCTCCCTAACTCCATCAAAGAAGATGGAAGATTTTATAGCATTAACAACCAACCCTGACATCTGCCAAAAGCCAATAGCTGTTGAAATAGAATATCAATTAAGGACATATCACCTCTGCAAAGTAGAATGATGTCGTTTGCGAAAGCCAAATGGGATATGCCAAGGGAGCTGCACTTTGGGTGAAAACAAAAATTATCCCTTTTGCATTGCCAAGTAAAGCATTCTAGAAAAAATACTCCATACACACTATAAATAGGTAAGGAGATAATGAATCACCTTGCCTAACACCACATTTGCCAGCAAAAAACCTAAACAAATCACCTAATTATTGTTATTATTATTATTAGTCCCAAACAAATCACCTAGTTATTGTTATTGTTGTTATTATTATTAGTAGTAGTGTTGTTGTTGTTGTTGTTTTTAGTGTTATTATTATTATTATTATTATTATTATTATTATTCAAGTAAACTTGGGCTAGACATATTTGTCAGATCCAAGTAATGTGAGTCTAAAAATTATTTATAAACAACAAATCATCACAAAAATTTAATTTAATGTTTTAAATCTAAAAATCCTAATCATATCTTCTTATTGAAATAATTTATTTTTTTATGTTTATGAATCTATTATTCATTTAATATAAATTCTATCTTCTGTTATTATTGTTGTTGTTGTTGTTGTTGTTCAAGTAAACTTGAGTTAGATATGTGTGTCAGACTCAAGTAACGTAAGTCTAAAAATTATTTATAAATAACAAATTATCACAAAAATCTAATTTAACATTTTAGATCTAAAAATTCAAATCATATCTTTCCATTGAAATATTTTATTTTTTATATTTATAAATTTGTTATTCTTTCAATACAAATTTTATTTTCTTATTTTTTTAATTATATTTAATAAATCTCGCACTTCAAACGCAACAAGTTAACGTGAGATTTTAAAACCAGAGAGATTCATAGACCTGATCTAATGTATGCTGCTAGCTTGCTATCACGATTTATGAAAAGTCCTACAAAAATGCATATGGGAGCTACAAGAAGGGTTCTAAGATATGTGCAAGGGACTCTCAGCTATAGCATTGAGTATGTGAGAGATCAATCAACAACTCTTATTGGATTATGTGATGTAGATTGGGTAGCAAGTGAAGATGATAGTACGAGCACCTCTGGTTATGCATTTAGTTTTGGAAATGGAGCATTCTCTTGGGCCTCTGTGAAACAAAACACAGTGGCATTATCAACTGTAGAAGCTGAGTATGTCTCAGCATCTGAAGCAACAACATAGGCCATTTGGTTAAGATTTGTTCTTGATGATTTTGGTTAAATGCAAACTGAGGCAACACCTCTATTCTGTGATATTATGTCAGCAATTTCGATGGCTAAGAATTCAGTTTTTCATCAAAGAGCCAGACACATAAACAGAAAGTATCATTTCATAAGGGAAGCTCTACAAGAGGGCGTGATCAACATGCAATTCTGCAGAAGTGAAGAACAACTCGCATATATTTTTACTAAAGCACTGCCTAAAGACAGATTCAAGCAACTAAGATTGAAACTTGGAGTTAAACCAGTAAGCAGCTTAGGAGAGGCTGTTGAAAAATAAGTTGTTTACTTAAATCCAAGCCTCAGAAGTTAATCCTGCAAGCTATGACGAGAAGAATGAAGAAATGAAAGGAATTTTCTGTTACAGGAAGTTTTGCAGTTACTGTTATTTTTCTGTTATAACCGTTCTTGCATAGGTGTAAGAATTGTAGCCCTCAATCATTGAATGGTTGAAAATAAGTTGAATCCTAAATTCTAGGATTCAGTTATTGGTAGCATACATCATGTATAAAAGCAGGTTTCTTGCTCAGCTAATATATACAGTGAAAAATACAAGAACATTTCTCATTCTCTCTGAAAATTCTTCTTCTCTACAAACTCTTCTTATTTACAAAAATAAACAACCTTTAGAGAATCTTGTATAGAGCAAAATAGCTTGCTTAATGTGCTCCCCAACTCCATCAAAGAAGATGGAAGATTTTACAGCGTTAACAACCAACCCTGACATCCTGCCAAAAGCCAATAGCTGTTGAAATATAATATCAATGAAGGACATATCACCTCTGCAAAGTAGAAGGATGTCATCTGTGAAAGTCAAATGGGATATGCCAAGGTTGCTGCACTTGGGTGAAAACAAAAATTATCCTTTTTGCGCTACCAAGTGAAGCATTCTAGAAAAATACTTCATACACACTATTAATAGGTAAGGTGATAATGGATCACCTTGCCTAACATCATATTTGCAAGCAAAAACCCTAAACAAATCACCTAGTTGTTGTTGTTGTTGTTGTTAGTGTTAATAATATGATTATTATTATTAGTGATGTTGTTGTTGTTGTTGTTGTTGTTGTTGTTAGTGTTAATAAAATGATTATTATGATTATTATTATTAGTGATGTTGTTATTGTTTTGTTAGTGTTAATAATATAATTATTATGATTATTATTATTAGTGATGTTGTTGTTGTTGTTCTGATTATTCAAGTAAATTTGAGCCAGACATATTTGTCAAATCCAAGTAATGTGGGTTTAAAAATTATTTATAAACAAAATATAAATATTTTATAAACAACAGATCATCACAAAAATCTAATTTAATGTTTTAAATCTAAAAATCCAAATCATATCTTCCTATTGAAATAATTTATTTTTTATGTTTATGAATTTAGTATTTATTTAATAAATAAATATTTTAGATCTAAAATATTTTATTTAACAAAAATCTAATTTAATGTTTTAGATTTAAAAATTCGAATCATATCTTTCCATTGAAATTTTTATTTTTTATAGTTATAAATTTATTATTTTTTCAATAAAAATTTTACCTTCACTTTTTTTTAACTATATTTAGAAAATCTCATAATTTCACGTGAGATTTTAAAACCAAAGAGATTCATATATACTCTCTTCCATTTCTCTTTGATTGTGTTTAATGAAACCACAAGAAATTTTCTAGAACGTCATGTCATAAGATGCTAGCCATTAAAATAACTCTTTTCATAAATGATTCTATATGTTATAATTTATTTTTAATGTTCTAGACTTTCGATAAACTCCATCAGCTTTCACCTAACTTCATTTAAATAAAAGATAATTGATGTCGGCATCATGATATTGATTAAAATTTTATTTCTTAACCATAATATTAATTAGTTATTATGATTTAGAAGTGCAATATTTAATATATATCTAAATTCTGACCCGCGAGCAAAAGTGTGATATTTCATCAAGATTTTTTTCCTTCACCTATTTTTTTTTTTAAAATTCATATGGTAATTGCCTAATTCCTCCAAATAAAAACACAAAAAAAAATAGAAAGATAAATCTAAATTCAATGATGAAATATATATATAAAATGTTATTTATAGAAAAATATTGCGTGAACATAATCCAAATTTCTGAATTGTGCAAACAAGGGAACTGCCCGCTGTCTGAAACACTTTCGTTTGTCACACATGAAATCACCAAGATATCCTCGAAAAAATCAAAAGACCACACAACCACCATGAAGCCCATTTCCGTCATTTCCAAATGGTCACAGCCATAGGACAGTGCCATCCATTTCTCTGCAAAGCCCTCTACCGACCTCTCAATTCTCATTTCTAGCGAACAGAGGAGGAGGAGGAGGAGAAGAAGAGAGTAATTATCTCCAAATTCATGGGCAAAAAGGTAAAATGGAGCTGGACCGCCGCTTTAGTAGGAGCAGCATCGGCTACAGCAGCCGTGGCTCTAATCAGTGCCAAGCCAAAAGACCCAACTTTTCATTTGATCAAAATCAACTTCACTTCCTTCAAGCTCAGGTTTCCAGTCATCGACACCGATGTGATACTCACCGTACACGTCACCAACCCCAATATCATACCCATCCACTACTCCTCTACCATCATGTCGATCTTCTACGACGGCTCTCTCATCGGTTCGGCTCAAGTCGAAGCAGGGTCTCAGCGTTCGAGGTCTTGCCAGATACTTGAGCTCACGGCCCGGCTTGATGGTGTCGAGCTGATGGCTAACCATTCCGTGAAGTTTTTCAGTGACGTGGCAAAGAGGGAGATGGTGCTTGACGC
>Ga0325411_1003088_pt1 | contig 18743 bp, 10 predicted proteins | sample PopdelMetagenome_13_FD_206181 | JGI IMG/M metagenome (GOLD analysis project Ga0325411, IMG submission 206181) | Populus deltoides microbial communities from Bellville, Georgia, United States - Xylem-PdIQD-R4 | ecosystem: Host-associated > Plants > Phyllosphere > Stem > Wood/Secondary xylem...
TCACTCCTAAGAAAATTGCTTATCTTTGAATTAAGGATATTTTTATCAATTTCACATCATAAATTAGTCGTTATAGGATTGTCTTTATGATTATTTTAGATCAATGTTGTTTTTATGTTAGTTTGTTTGATTGATGCTGTTGCTGTGCTGTATGTTTGAAGATTATGAGAGGGAAATGGTGTAAATGACGTTAATGCTACTCTATAAGAATTGAAACTATTTACAAAATTTGCTGAGAGGTCAGCGTTAGCTATAGGTGATGTTTTATTTGACTAAGGTGAGTATTTGAGTCAATTTATGTATATTTTAATATATTTTATGTATTTTAAATTTAATAATTATATAAATTTTTAACAATTCAGAGAAAATTCAAATTTATAATTATTAAAAAACAAACTTAAAATCTATTCAATTGAGTTTTACTTCAAAAATTTTCCAGTGATGTTTTATTTAACTGGACTACTAGTTTCCTGGGTAAATATAATTTTGCTTCCAAGTAGTTAGTGGTTCGAGAGTGTAGTGTGAATGATGTTTTTTTTTTTAAAAAAAAAATTACCTTTTAAATATTAAAATGATTTGAAAAGTATTAAAAAAATTAAAACAAATAAGCTTTCCCCACTAACAATTTAGTTTTTCGATTACTGAGTTTCTTTATGGCGGTGTTTGGTTTTTGACTCGGGCTACTCATTTTCTTTATTTGATTTTATGCGTCATTGAATAAGATCGCGTTTGACAGTGTGGTTGCGGTTGCTTTTCAAATAGCTTTTCGTGCTGAAATACATGTTAATGATGTTTTTTTATTTTTTAAAAATCATTTTTGACATCAGCACATCAAAACGATCCAAAAAGTACAAACCGCACTCAATTTTAGCAAAAAAAAAATTCAAAATTTGACGAAACGCAATGTCAAACACTGCCTAAAACGGGGTATTTTCCATTGAACACTTTCTCGATCCCTCGGCCTCTTTCGTTTGGCTTTTTAAAAATATTTCTTAAAAAAGTTAAATTCTTTTATTTTTTATTAAATTTTTTGGTATTTTTATCATTTTAATATATTAAAAAAAAAACACAACCACAAATTCAAATAAGTTCTGTTGATGGCTATGTTCTGATTTTGCTAGCGGACAACCAATTAAGTTACATTTATGTTTTCTTTTCGTTTCTTAAATTTCAGTTTCATTTGCAGTCATGAGTCATGACCTTTTGGCAGTCATGTCTTTTCAACGATTGTTTGCTTGCCACGTTTCACCTCCATTCATTTTCTAATCTGCTGGGTGTCATGATTTGTTTTCTTGAGAGGACGTCATCAGACAAATAATTGTTCCTTCCCTTCCTCTTTCATTGCTAAAAAAAAAAAAAAAACATGTCAGGGAGCCATGAAAATAAAAACTACTCTCTCTTTAAGATTTCAACTCTCTGTTTCTTCTCTTTGAAAAATGACTTGAAATTCTTATGGGAAGGAAATTGTTTTGGAAGCTTGATCCTTCATGTAATCCATTGGATTTCAAATTATCTTCTACCTTCTTTGTGATTGCCTATCCCCCCGTCTCTCTCTCTCTCTCTCTCTCTCTCTCTCTCTCTATATATATATATATATATAATGGGTTTTTGATTTTTAGGTTTAATAAAAATCTTGCATAAATCAACTGAAAAAATCCATATAGCGTCACAACAATCAATCGAACTTTCCATATTCACAAGCCCGATTGAAAGGATGAGATCCACGGGGGAAGAGTTGCCGCTGCTACTGGCGTCGCCAACACACAAATCCACGGCCAGGCAGGCAAGATAAATGAACCACGTGTTCCTGATGGTGGAGCTGGTGGTGTAAATTCTGTCGCAATTCTGTCGTCAGCCCACCATTCTGCGTCCTGTGGTTTTGGAGGAGTCAAATTGAATTTTATTGGATATGAGCTATATATATACATAACTTTTCTCTTTTTATTCATGATGTTTTATTTAGAAGGGAGTGACACAGACAAGGCATTCGAGTATGGTAACTTGATTTGCTATATGGTCTTTTTATCAGTTGAATACTGACTAATTACCAGCAGAAGGCCTAAAATCACAAGTGCACAATTGTTGATTGGAGGCAAGTGCCCGATGTATAGTGATTGGCAGTTGGCACTTTCACTCCAAGGAGGCAACGGCCCCCTCTTACGAATCAAGTCGGCAATGATTACACGCATATCCCAATAGATAGATCAGGAAAAAAAATAAAAATATATATATATATATATATATATATATATATATTATGCACGTATTAGAAATAATATATAAAAGTAAATATTTTGTGTTTTTAAAATTAATTTTCATCTATACAAAACAAAAAAAACCATGAATTGAAATAATATCTTTATAAATTAATTTCAAACAAGATAATAAAAAAAACTTCATCCAAAAAAAATTTGCACAACTCATGGTCTAAGTCGTGAGACCATAATAAATAAATAAAAATAAAAGTGATCATATAACCAACTTTTTAAGAAAAATAAATTATATCAAATAATAGATTAGAAGTTCCATAATAGAAAAATCGCGAAGTCTAATTCTCGGCAAATCAAACGATGAAGGAAAAAATCGGAAAAAAAATTAATTATAGAAAAACATCCAAAACAAAAAATTATATTTAAAATAATGAGACTGAAAATTAAAATAAATAAATAAATTAAAGGACAACAAAAAAAAAATTCAATCAAGAATTAAATTAAAAATAAAAAAGATAAAAATAATCCCTGACAATTAACATTATAAAAAGTCAAAATCACTCTCAAAATCAAAGTACCCTAAAATTGTAATTTAATTGCCGCAATTAACACCCCCCCCTACATACACAGTGTTTCCGACATTTTTGTTATATATATGTGTGTGTGTGTGTGTGTGTGTGTGTGTGTGTGTGTGTATCATTTCAATGAAAGAGGACTCAAAGACAAAGGTCAGTACATTTTATAAGCAGATGGGCTCTAAGCCCGAAACAAAGGTCTCCAAAAACAATCAGATTAAACAGCAAATTTTAAGAACAAAATATTTTGTAATTTGTAAAAACTGTTTATTTTTTTGTTTTAAAAATATTTTTATATTTTTTAAAATTATTTTTTATTTTTTAAATTATCTTTATGTGTTAATATTAAAAATAAATTTAAAAAATAAAAAAGTTTATTTTAATATATTTATAAACAATTATTTTTAAAAAAATAACCACAGGATACTTAGTGACTATTATTATTTTTTTTGCTATTACCAAACTCGATTCCCAAACAGCAAAATTTGCCTTCGATCTTATCCAAAAGACATATCAATCCCTTCACAGTGCAAACAAAAAAGAAACTTCGTCACGAGAACGACAGCGAGTGATGGAGCAGCATCTTTTCTGTCCTGGGGCTTTCATTCATTCATTCATTCATTCATTCTCGCAACGTCTTGCCCAGTTCCAGAAACCCACCAGCTTTTTAATGTCTTCCTCAGCTTCTCGCCCTCTTTCTGGTTTTGTAATCATGATATAAAGAACGAATTTTAATTTTACTGCAAAGGTGATTTTTTATTTCTGGTTAAACACCGTGTTCTGATTCTCTCTATCTCTCTCTCTATCTACTAGTTGTTGTCGCTGGCTAGTTTTTTGTTTTCCTTTTTATCCATTCTTGCTGATGTTGTGAGATGATTGGGAAATGGGAACTCATAAGTCATACCCTCACATCAACTGATCAATAGGACCATTGGAATGATTGGTAGAATATTTATAGAACCTTTTGCTTGTGCCTGTGTTTGTGTTTTGGCGCAGAACTGGCTGATCAGCTGTTGGTTAGTGAAATTTGATCTAGTATTTTTATTTGACTGACACTGGATTTAGATCGATCGGCTGAAATAAGACACGACCTTTATTAATTTTTCAGCATTACAAAGTTGATATTTTTTCTTGAAAAAATAGGAGCTTTGGATATTTTCTGAATGATCATTTGAATATATTGTTGTGGTTACTAGATTTGGATTTGCAATTTACTCTTTTTTGGTGGTTGTTGGAATTGTAATGGCTGGCAAACTAGGTATGAGATGCGGTGCTGGTAGTTTTTGGCATGGTTGATTAGTCTATTTGTAAGTTTTGATCTCATTTGGAAGTTATGTTTCAATATAGTAGTTTTTTTCTTTTTCGGTGATTGATGATATGGCGAAATTGAGTGTCTCATATTGCAAAATTTTGATTTTTTTTTTCTTTTCTTTTCAGGAGACCCTTATATCATCCAGGAGGGAACGGTGGATTTTTTTTAGACATATTACTTGAGCTGCAAATGGTTGATTAGAATACAGAACAATGTCAGCTTACGCCCATCAAATGGAGAGGGAGTTCTCAGCTCAGAGTCTCTCCAGTAGAGGAGTTTCTGGTATGTGCCCCCATTTCTTAATTTCCCTGTTGATTGGTATCTGAGATTGATTGTTGCAAGCATCCACACAAACAGCTCTGCATCACTGAAAATACCTCAATGATCGACCTAATTGTCATATTTTCTGAACTGAGGTTGCAACCTTGGAGTGTCTTAATTAAATTCAGTGACTGTGTGGTTATCATGCTAAATCCAAATACCAGACTTATTGCATGAAAAAAAAAACAGAGATCTATGACAGAGACTATCTTCTTCATAAGGAGGTACCAGAGAGAAGAGAATGCATGTGATGGAGACTGAGGAAAGTCATTTTGTGGATTTTGGAGAAGAAACCAATCATAGTGTATGAAATACTGTTTATTGGTGCAAATATTCTTGGGAATGAGACGAATAAAATTGAAATTCCTATTAGGCTGGCTTATTCCAAGGATCTTCCATGAGTCCTTGACTTTTGACATTGCTCATGGATGAATGGAAAGGCATAATCACAATGATATCTCATGATTTGACACACAGGCTATTGATGTTTTGACGCAGAAGGGCAAAGCTGATTCAAGAAGAAGAGATTCAGACCAGCAATGAATGTAGCTATAACTTATAAAAGTTGTTTTAGCATCAGAGAGTTTGGATCCATGTAAAGTAGGATTCAGAAAAATATTCATGTGCCCAACTCTAAGTAGTTTGGGAGGCAGCTGGGATGTAGTGAAGAGCTTTTATGGTAATCGGTTGATTTATATGAAACTTGGCTCTCTGGATGGTGTACCCATCCTTTTCCTCTTTATACACTTACCACACGAAATAACATTTAATTGGTTGATGGATCTTCTTGCAGATTTTTATTGGTTGACCTGTAATAAGTCTTAAATTAGGACTAGCATCCCTCTTCATTTGTTTTTCTCTTTTCATTTTGCTTGAGCATTTATACCTCTATCTTCTTTGACACAGAGATGGGAAGCCATTATGTGGCGGAATCAGGGTTCTACATGACATCCTTTGCAGCAACAATCTTCATCGCTTCCCTTGTAACTGTTGGAGTTTTAATGACCACCTTGCTGGTTTCTCTAGCCGTTATGTTACAATCCTGCCAGGATAGGAGTAAAGGAGTTATTGAGATCCAAAAATTAAGTCATGATTACAATTACTGCAAGATGTTTGCTTTGCATGCAGAACTCAACAGCTTGGGACCAGATGACTTCCCTTCAATGTGCACGAGTCTTGCCGTTCAGCACAATAAAGGAGGAGCATATGAGAGAGATTTAAATGCTAGTCTGCTCATGATTGAGAGATACTTTGACAGTCTTCTGCCTTTACATGACGCTCTAGATGTGGTATTGATGGACATTGACGACATATTTCCATCAAATATTAGTTATACTTCTCTATTGATGAACAGGTAATTTCATTGGAGCCTTCACCTGCGTGCACATTTCCTAGTGGTCTGTTGCAAAAACTCAAAAGGTGCTCTTGGGGGTTCATATATTGGCTCACTAACTCAGATAGCATTCCTTCTTCAAATAAGTTGGTCCTCCATAAGTGCCTGTTCAAGCTGTGATGTTTTCATTATGCCCTCTACTCATTCCTTTCTGATTCAAAGATATCGATTTCTGTAGTGATAGATACTTCCATGACTTCTCTTGGACACTATCATAGCATTGTGATTATCATTTGAATTGCCATTTTAATTTTTATGGTGCAGAGTCCGTGATAATGGCTGTATTGATTGTTTTCAAGAGGAAAAGCATCTGAAGCAAATACTGTGTCTCAGTTTATACACAAAACTTCAAGCTAGTGGGTGGTCGTTGATTTTGTTGTCAAGAAAGCCAGAGAAACAAAGGAATGCCACCATACAGCACCTAATTTCTGCAGGATACAGGGGTTGGTCCTCAACGATAATGAGGTACTATTCATGTGTCTTCTCTGAATAAAATTAATTAATTCACCAACTAACAACCATTTAAAATGGAATGATTTAGCTACAATATTAAGCTCTTGTTTTTTGGAACTGTACCGCATCATCGATGATATGGTAGGGTAGTACTCATTGGAGATGCTGAAATGTGTCAATATATATGTATTGTGAGCCTGAAGATGATAGGAGGGGGTTTGTGTCTTAATCATGGTTTCTGTTTGCTTAGTTTCCAGGTGGGACGTCCACTTGTTTGAAAACTTATGAAGACAAACAATTACTTCATTAAGCCAATTTTGTTGAACATTATCCATTTGTGGAATGCCTCCTTTTTGTTTAGGAATATTTCTGTGTGTTTAATCTCATTTCGCAAGTTTCCTCTAGATGAAGATTCTTTTCAACTTAGTTTGCAGTTCAATCCAATTTGACATGGTTTACAATTTGAGTTCGAATTTGGTTTCCATGTATAAAATTTGCTCAGAGAAGGCTTCCTACTGTCACTTCATCAAATTCTGAAAGACAGTTCGTTAAGCAGACCATGTACAGTGGTTTGTACTTGTACTTTGACATTTGACTAACCATATCATTTCATCACTCTTGCAGGTCAGATAATGAAATAGAGATTGATAGCCGTGAATATTTCTCAAGGCGAATGGTGGCAATGCAGAAAGCAGGCTTCCGTATCTCAGGTGTAATTAGCAGCCAGATGGATGCTTTAACGAGTGCGTCTTTAGGACACCGTGTTTTTAAGCTTCCAAATCCGGTTTATTACAATTTTGAGCATCACACAGGGAACTCCCGTGTGCTGGAATAGATAATGGTCCAGGGTTGTATCATTTTACGTGCTATTATGTTTTGAAGGTTTGCCATTCTTTCATTGTGAAGTCAGGTGTCAGCCATATCGGGACTATTTGGTTCTGCTTCAGTGTTGTTGTATACAGATATTTATATCGTCTTTTTATAGAACAAATTTCGTCTTTTTTTTTTTTTACGCTTTTTTTCGTCTAACTGGTGAATTGCCGAGCTTTGGTTTCAGCTACAACTGCCTGGTTAAGCTGTTCTTGGCCAGAAGAAGATTGCTGAATTTTTTTTGCAGTTTCTGGGCTTGTTGATACATTATTCATGTATGGGGAGAGCAGACAGAAATTAAATGGGAACGGACCTGCTGCACATTTCTCTGAGGGCTGGAAGAATAATATTGAATAAATATATTTTTTTATTAAAAAAAATGTGTTCAGCTACGTGGCATGGTCTAATTGTTACAATGATTCCCGTTGAAGCACAAATAATGGATGAATAATTCGAAAATAATATATGATTGATTTGTATATAAAATAAAAAAGGAAAGAAAGATATTTCTTTGACTACAGAAGCAAGGGGTACATTTCAACAAAATAATGGGTGGAATTTAGTGGGAACTAGAATAGCTGGTTAGTGTTTCGCTTGCTTTCAGGTTATAATAATTTTAAAAAATATATATATAAAAAAATTATGCATGCATTGCTAATATTTTTTTTTATATAAATAAAATTTTTAAACTAATAAAAAAATAGAAAAAGTCAGATATGAGTCTCACCTGAGTTAAAAAGCCCATGCATGTCTAAATATTTTATTTTATTACTTGCTTACTTTTTTTTAAGTCACATGTTGGTGTTTAAAATCAAAGGATGGATTTTGTGGTCTAAAATTCTATTTTTAAAATATTTTTCATTCAAAATTATCATAAAAATTAATATTAACCACCCATTAATTCTAAAACACTTAAAAACAAAAATCAACTTAATTTTAAAAATTAAAATCAAACCTAATCTATTGTTCCCACCGTGTTTAGAGGAAAAACACTATAGTCGAACTTTTTTCGTTGAATAAAATTCTTTGATACTGGGCTTGGCATTTTAATTATTGAAATTATAATAACCAACAACCTTTTTTTTTTCATTGTTTCTGGCAATTTTTTTTCTCAATATAAGAATTGAAAAATAAATTTTTATACCAAAATAAAAATTATATAAATTTAGAATGAGTCATATTTTTCTTGTGTTTTAATTTGTTTTTTTTTTCCAAGCCTAATTTTATCTAATTACACTACAAAAAAAAAATCAATTGCAAGAGGGAAAAAAGTTTGGAAATGAAAAAAAAGGGTATATTATATTAGTTAATTCTACCATTTGAATCATGAATCTGCATTAAGATGTCCAGGAGCTTAGATCGATGAAAAACATCAAAACAATTCCAGTCAGCTAGAATTTACTCATTATTATTCACAACAACTAAAAGAAAAACCGTAATGATAGTAAACTGCTCAAATGCATAGTTAAAGGAATCCACAAAATGCCAGTAAGAGAGAATATTGCGATGCAATTACTCAACAAATCACAAGATAGTGAAAAGCCTTACCCAAATCCCATAAAACGTATAGCATTAATTAATTGTTGTCTCGGGGAGATTAAATTACCGTCAATTCAACTGCTTTTAAGGTTTTTGGATGCGCTTTTGGAAAGTCGAAGATGATGTGCCTTTGTGTATCGCATCATCTAAACAAACAATCTCACGCTGTGCAGATAAATATGGCTGGCAGGGCATCTGTGCCCTTGGTTGGTGCTTTAATGCTCTAATTCAAGGTACTGATTAAACAAGCTCTATCAATTTAATCAACCTAATGAACAAAAATTTCCCATCACATGAATCATCAGGCATTCTTTATCTGGTAGTAGTAACAATAATTTGAATTCCTTTTGTCATGTATCTGATGTAGACGATCAAATGCTTATGGATTCCGGCACGATGATGCTTATGAACAATCAATCAACCATTAATTCTTTCTCGTGCAGTAACAAAAAAAGTGCCATAGATCAACCATTGCATGAAACTCAACACCACTTTGCGCTACAGCTTTCTAAACAACAAATGTGTAGAAACAGATTATGGAATTCCAAATTTCCAGTCACTACAAATTTGAGATGTACGTAGAACAATATTAAAGGCCTTACAAGAAATCTTATCTAATCGAATCTACAACAACTCCTTACACGTTGTGACTTCCCCTCCCAAAACACAAACTAAATCTCATGAAAAACCCATCATTTGTCAACATCAAATGGGCTATTTGAAGAAATCTAAACTTCTTAGAATCAACTCCTACTTACTATTATCTCAACAACAGTAAACAAAAAACGTGTGCAGTACTAGTTAACCCTATCCATCCAACAGAAAGCAGAAACCAGGAACAAATTAACCCTATTTTCCATTTAGCTCTCCAACATCAGTACTAAACAAAGCTGTTTACTTAAATCCCAGTACTCCACCAAACAAACCAGGAGAAATTCCCAGTCACCCAAATCCACTAAACAAGAAAGCAACCAACCAATAACCACCATACCAAGCATACATGCATCGAAAGCACCCTTCCCACACCAATTCCACCACAACCAGAGAACTCAACATGATACTTTTTACTCATATTCGCATACAAAAGCCCCCAATTTCTAGTCCCTTGTTTCACATTATCCTTATCCATCAACTCGAATATATAAGCCTGTGAAACCCCTTCTTTCCTTAACGGGGTGCCCACCCCAGACCTTAAATGCCCAACCAAACCCCTAATATACATCTCGGCATACTCTAGCTTCGCATCAACCTCAGTTTGATCTCCACCGGTACTCGGCCACCCAGTCTCCGCCACTATCACCGGAAGGTTCTCATGTCCGGCCACCGCAAGTGCACTTACAACCGCATCCACCATCATATCGAAAAGATTCCAGTATCTAACTCCAGTAATCAAATCATCTCTAAAATTGAATGGATGCTCTTGAAACAAAGCAAACCCTAATGGAATCTCAGAGTTGATCCTATACAAGTTATACGGATAAAGATTCACCAAGAACGATGAATTTGTATCTTCCAAGAACTGAAGCAATGGCTTTATCAATAATTCCCCAAGCGGTTCTTGGAAAGTACCAGAAGAAGGTGGAAACGGCGTCGTAATAACGTTCACGAAAGAGAAAGTCGTGGAGACTGAGATTTTTTTAATCCCGAGGTCACGGAGTGCCAGGTACACATTCCTGATTGCAGGAAGTAAAAAGGGAGACAATTGCGAGACGGCATCGTCTCCAACTGAAATGAGAGAAATCTTCGAGCGAGGGTAGAAAGGGAGGACGTGACCGTAAAGCCAGCGGGCAGCGAGTGAGCGGTTGGCGGCGAGAGGAGGGAGGAGGGAATTAGGGATGGAGAGGAAAAGAGAGGTGTTGGTGAAAGCGAAAGAGCGGATTAGGTTAGGATCGGGGTTTGGGAGGCGGAGAGAGTGGATGTTGAGGGAGGAGAGAGCGGAGAGGACACGATCCGCTGGGAGGGAGGGTGTAGAGGAAGGGAAAGGCCGCGGCGGCGAGGTGTAGGTGACGCCCAATGTGGTGGTGGTGGTGGTGGTGGAGACGGAGGGGGAGGGAGGGAGGGAGGTGGCGGTGGTGATGGAAGGGAAGAGTGTGAGGGAAAAGAAACAGAAAGAGAGGAAGGAAACGAGAGGATTCATGGTTTCTAGAGAGAATTTTTTTCAGGGAGAGATAAAGATTGTTGAGGAATGGAACGGGTGTTTGTTACGTGAACAATGGCGGGATATTTAGTTGGGACTCTCGGGGTGCGCAACGCGCACCGATGTGGGTGGTAATGTAGCGGGAAAGTTTGAAAGGTGAGGGTAGAGGATGCCACGTAGGGTGAGTCTGGAGACGCACCAGGCGAAAGTTAGTTGGGTTTGTTGTTTGTAACGGTTAAACTGGGCGGGTCAATTCATACTCTCTCAGTTGCAGATGCCAGATATTAGCAGGGGTTTAGATTGATGAAATCTGATTTGTACACGTGGTCGTTTTAACAGAGTGTACGGTGGTTGCTGCTTATGACGGAGTTTCTTTTTGGGCGGAACTTTTTTTTTTGATGATTTGATTTCATGGGAGCCCATGAGGCTCGTGGAGGAAGTAACTTAAGTCCATATATTACAAAGACTTAAGCCTTGAATCCATATAATATTAACCCGTCCATTGTCCAATATATTAATACTTGGACCCGTATTCTGCAACGAGTGAGACAATTTTTAAAAACAAATTATATATACAAATTTTTTAATATATTATATACAAATTTTTTAATATATTTTTAAACTTAAAAAAATAAGTGTAATTTAAATTTTTTATACATATATGTTCTCAAATTAATCAACAACCATGTGTGTTAATAAAAAAAAATTATTAATAATATCTAAAAATAAAACTGGAAAAAAATCAAAAAATGTATATATAAATCAAAAAATTTAATATTATAAGATAGAATATTTAGTTAGTTGTGTTTATTGAATTTATTTAAATTAATTTAATATTAAAACTAGACATGCATGTTAAATTGATTAAATAAAAATAGTGAAAAAAATATCATGTAATGTTGTATATATTATAAATATAATTTAAAAATAAATATTTTTTATTTTAAAAAGTAAGGTTCTTGTATATATACAAAAGATGGAAAAAAATTATAAATGATCTAAAATAATCTTTTCAAAAATGAAATACGCACAAGTAAAAAAAATCTTTATTAGTAAAAGTTAAATAAGAAGAAAAAAAATCACAAATGAGGGATATTAATGGAAAGATGAATTTGAACATCATTAATATATATATATATATATATATATATATATAATATTAAAAAAATCAGTATCAAAAAAAAATAGCTCAGGTGTTGTGACTTAAGTTGTCAAACCAATCTGTAACCCGGAGCATGAACTCAAACAAGTTCAATAATTTTTTTCCCTTAATTTTATACTCAATCTTGAAAAAAAATAGCAAAAAAGAGCTTAAACTCACAAGCCTATAACCCAACACTTCACTCATTACAACAAAGAGCCTATGAGTGTTGATGGGCTTTCAAGCCTAGGCTTGTTTTTAATTATTTTTTTAAAAGGTTTGTTAGCTTTAATTTTTTTTTTTTAAATGTGATATGTTGTCAACAAGTTCAAATTTTAATCATCATAATGGTGATTGAAAAATTAAAACCATAATTTTTTTGAGCAAAAATATCCTAAAATTTAAGTTATTTCAATCCAAAAATACTTTATCAACACCCTTGTAATATCAACAAACCATTCCATCAACTTCAAATACTTATGAAATGACAACAAAACCCAAAATCAAATAAAATTAGTTTTGACTTTCTCGATTTAGACATGTTTTTTTATACAACGTCGTTGATCTAAACAACCACAATGAAACTTATCTCATTTATAGGAATCTATGAACACAAAAAAAAAAAATAATAAACTATTCTAGTAGTTGAAAATAGAGTGAATGATGATATCTAACAACCTCTTCCTCTTTGCTTTCTTTATGGAAGACAGGAAAATAACACTAATAAACTTGTGTATTAAAAAATGATTTTAAAACAATTTAAAGATACCTAAATTACACAAATTGATTTAATAAAATCAGTGCTGTTTTGTAGTTTTGAATTGTTAAGATTTTATATACCGTCCAAGTAATACAGAGTGTTCTCTTGTTAAACTACGACGATGCCAGATCTGTTTATACACACCGTGTTTAAAAATAAGGAAAAAAGCTTACAGGATTTTAATTAGAAAGTTGCACGTCCATGATTCCGATTTATTTATTTTTATTTAATATCGTGAACAACATACAATAAACGTGTGAAAATCATGATGCAATTAAAAGCGTACCGAGCAACTGTAATCTGAATACTATACTACTTGGGAAAAAAAAAGAAAAGAAAAGAATAACGTACTAGACCGATACTAGTAATCATGCACGGGGGCTTTGCCGAATCCATGGGCAGGCGAGAGACAACCTGGCGAGCTCGGGTAGGATTCTCTTCCGGCGAGTCAGTTGAATAATTCAAATAGATCCACCGGTGACATGCATAATTCAAATGCTCTGAGAATTCCATTTTTTAAATAATATAAAAACCAAAAGAGAAGATGGTAACAAACATTTTACATCTGTCCACTCTCTGAAGTCTGAATAACTGATTGCCAGGCTAAGGGGGCATCAAGTGACAAGCCGACCAAATTATTTTTCGTGCTTTTTGAGTAATAAAAGTTTATCATCCTTGGGAGTAATTATAGACATGCTTGCTACGCCATGTGAAGGTGTCGCCGGGAGGATTTGAAGATTTGACATCCATATTTTCTTTAATTTCCAATTTGCTTCGTTGCACCAATGAAAAATTCCCTCAAAGAAAAAGAACTATGCCGTGTTTTAAAAAATATGCTTAGCTTAAAAAAATATAAATAAAATTAATTTTTATTTGATTATTTTAATATGTTAATATAAAAAATAAAAGGTTAAAAAAAATTATTTCAATATATTTTTAAGTAAAAAATATTTTAAAAAATACTTTTTACTACAATATCATTTGTTTTTTTTTAAAAAAATTTCAATAGCAAAAACTATTTGTTATCTAAAAAAAAAAAAACAAGAATATAAGATATGAACTTTTGTGCAAGCCAGCCAAGGTGATCAACGCCAAGAATCCAGTGCACATGCCATAATCAGCGGTTAAAAAATCAATAAATTTATATTAGTTGCTGGTAGTTAATGGGGGCAGGAGCCACTCCCATCTTATCTCATAACAAGACATTTTTGTTTTAAATTTAATAAATCATTTGTTTTATATAAATTTTTTTTAGAATTGTGGTTATAATTGTTTTTTAAAGTATTTTTTACTTGATAATGTATCAAAATAATATAATTTTTTATTTTTTAAAAATTATTTTTAACATCAGCACATCAAAATAATTTAAAAACACTAAAAAATATTAATTTAAAATATAAAAAAATAAAATAAAATTATTTTTTTTCAAAAACACTTTTAAAATATAAAAACAAAAAAACCACAATATTCTTAAGTTTTGAACCCGATGTTAATACTATGCTTTATTTGAACACATAGTTAACGATACTATTGAATAATTCTTCAATTAAATCCCTCATTTAATTAAATATTTGCCTCCATACATTTAAATTATGGTCCGAAATTTATTTCCAAATTGGGTAATTAGGTAACATGAAATTAGATGGAGACTTAATTGCAAAATATTGTGTCAGGAGACACAATCGAGAACAGAGCAATAATTTGGACCTTTCTCAACATTTTTCACCACGCGCAGCGTTACCAGGGTAAATTAAAAAAAAAAAAAAAAACGCATGATGGGAGTTCGTTGAATCAGACAAACAAAAAGTGTCTGCGGAGCCCGTAGTGCAGGTGCTTCCAGCGAAATAGGTATTTCACATCAATCTTTTTCTATCAGTCTATGTAATATTTTTGTAATAATCTCTGAATTTATTTCTCTTTACATATTATAAATGTATTTAGAATTGAAATATTAGTTGTTTTTATAAGATATATTAAAATAATTTATTTTTTATTTTAATATATACAAAATTATAAAAAATAATTAATTAAAAAAACCCAAAAAAGTTTATTTCTCTTTACATATTATAAATGTATTTAGAATTGATTTAGAATTGAAATAGTAGTTGTTTTTTAAGATATATTAAAAATATATTTTTTATTTTTTTAAAACTTATTTTTGATTTTAATATATATATATATATATATATATATATAAATAATTAATTAACAAAAGTCCAAAAAAGTTCTTAAAATATTTTTAAACACAAAAACACGCCCCCTTCGCTGCATCCTCTCGCTGCAAAAAGCGCCCAATCCCCGCTCCCTTCGCTCGCCCCTTTATCCTTTAAAACACCCCTTTCACCCTTTCAACTCTTTCGCTTTCTTTTCATCTCTCGATTTACTACCTTTGATTCCCAGATCGAAATATCCCATCTTTACCGATTCTAATCTCAATTCGGTACGCGCCTTCTCTTTGTATTTTTGGCCAAACAGATTTCACTTCATTTCAATTGCTGTTTTTTTTAATGCTAATCTTGTATATTTCCTTCTGCTAATTAGCTCATTTTTTAAATTTATTAAATTTCTTGCATTTCTTTGAAGTCTTAGATCGGTTACCAATCTTGAAGTTTGAATCTTGAAGTTTATGTTTATTAATAAACACTTCTCTGATCTACCGTGCTTCATTTGAAAGTTCAACCTTTATCTTCTACGAGTCTTAACTGATACTGATTAATCTGCAAAGCTTCCACTGATTTGATGCATAGCTGATTTGGGGTTTTTGGATGGGCAGGTTATCCAAGGGAGTTAACAGGACAGTCATCAGATCTAGAGGGTATAGTTTATATAGCTAGAAACGATGTCGTTTACTGGTACCCAACAGAAATGCAAGGCTTGCGAGAAGACTGTGTATCCTATGGAACTTCTATCAGCAGATGGGGTTGCTTACCATAAAACTTGCTTCAAGTGTTTTCACTGCAAAGGCACGTTAAAGGTGCTTATACCTTTTCAATCTTTGACTTACCTTATTTTCTACAATTGTTTTGTTAATATAGTCAAGAATGTGGTTGGCAATGTTTATATCTACAACTGTTAGAATTGTTCATTACAGATAAATTGACCCAAGTGATTCGTTTTAGCTGCTAGGCAATGGCTTGTTTAACACATCGACCTGTTAAAGGTCTTTGCCTTTAACTAACTGAAGGGTACGATAAGCAGAATTTGATAGAACTCTTTTACTTATCAACTAGTAGTATATCATAGAGGGATTTTAGGGATAATTGCTTATGATCAACAAATGATTTTATACGTATTTTTTTGGGATTTTTTTAGAGGAAAATATTCATGTTATATACCCAGATTTTAATGGATGACTAGTAGATTATGTATTTCTTCGATTGGTGCTAATTAGGTTGTGCAATTTATGGTTTTTCAGCTAAGCAATTATTCTTCGATGGAGGGTGTATTGTACTGTAAGCCTCACTTTGAGCAGCTGTTCAAGGAGACTGGTAACTTCAACAAGAACTTTCTGTCACGTATGTTTCTCATTCTTGCCGAGATTGATTTCTTTTCGATACCTCTATGTTTTTGGTTTTTAATTTGCAATTTATTTCATTTTCAACAGCTGCAAAGTCAGCTGAGAAGTTAAATCCTGAACTGGTAAATGTTCCCTGCAACACTGTTTGTATTTGGCATTTATTTATAATTAGTGAATTTCATTTATGGATTTTGAAATGCTGTGGGTCGCTGATACTCTATGGCTGTGCTGTTTTCAGACAAGGTCACCTAGCAAAGCTGCTAGCATGTTTTCAGGGACACAAGAAAAGTGCGCTACTTGCGGTAAAACTGCTTATCCGCTCGAGAAGGTAAGAGTCAAAGATTTTCCAGATATTTCGTGACATGCATGCTTATAAGGTTGCTTGATGGAACTCCAATCGTTAATTTTGATTGATTGGCTTGGTTGAGTTTTTCTTGTTCCAACGAGGCTGTCCTGTGAATGCTCATTTATGGAGCCTATATAAACAAATTAAATCTGAAGAAAAGGCTGGGGCTTGTTTGGGAAGTCAAAGTGGCGGGGCTACAGATTTAGAGAGCTAGGAATGACATGTTACTTAAATGCATCACTTAAGCTCGGGGTAATTTTATCTGACATCAATTTGGACTTCGTGAATTCAAGGAGGTCTTGTTTATGAAGTTCATTTTTTCTGGTGGACATTGATGGAGGAGCTCGTGATAACGACATTGATAGAATATGTCTCCTTATGACATACCCATGGAATAAAGGTTGCTCATATGTTATCTCAATTGACCATTTCAAGTTGTTTAGCATCTGATAAATCACAATTCGTAATGCATGCTCCCTGTCTACTGCCTGAAATAGCCAGTTGTTTATAGTGAGTCCAATTTTTCCTTTTCTTTTCTTTGTTGAGAAGAGCATAGTTATTTCTTGGTAGATGGTTTGATGATTGTGGTGCTATTCTACCAGTATTGTTATTATTATCCATCCACCTCCCAATCTAAGGTTTTAGAAACCTGGCCATTATTATCAGATGCAGCATCAGTTATTCCATTATTAGATTGGTGGTTGATAAAAAGCTTTTGAGGGAACAAAGGAGGTACCTTGCCTGGTCAGTTTCTTCCTAGTAAACTGGCACTTGGCTTGCTGAATGAGATTAATGGCCCCCAGCTCCTCGTGTTTTAGATGTTTCAAAACCAAATGCTAGATATTTCCAAGTATGTACCTGCTGAGCTGTTTGTGAAAATTGGTTGAATCTAAAATTCCCATGAAAATAAATTGCATCTCTTTTGATGTAGAAGTTCTTTAGTTTTCTTTGGTGCGAGTTCCATCTGTATATGCTAAAAAATACTCTGGAATCATAATAATTGCTCTGTTCTCCAAAAAACTACAGGTAACAGTTGAAAGCCAAGCCTATCACAAATCATGTTTCAAGTGCTCGCACGGTGGCTGTGCTATAACACCATCAAATTATGCAGCACTTGAGGGCGTATTGTATTGCAAGCATCACTTCTCCCAACTTTTCAAGGAAAAGGGCAGCTACAACCACCTCATCAAGTCCGCAACAATGAAGCGTGCAGCGGCTTCTGTGCCAGAGGCTTAAATATCTCCATTTGATATTTTATTTGTGTGGCTTTATCTACTTTTCGTTGTGTTTTCCTTCCATGCCCTCCGATTTCCATTGGAAGGAGTAGGCAAAACTTGGTTTTGCCTTGTTTTTTCTCTCTCTTCCTTTCAGCCCAGCTATACTGGGCATGTTTGTTGTGTTTGATTGATAGATGGGTTTCAAATTCCCACAAATGGAAAATTACTTGCGGAGGAATTTCAATTGCAAATATTGGATTCTACTAGTGATTCTTACTTTTGTATCGTGTTACTGCAAAAATTCGGGAGGAAAGTGTTTCAGAATCTCATACACAACAAGCGTTACTCTTGCTGAGATAGATAATTATTCATATGTTACGATAAATTTTCTTACTCCATCTGTCCCAATCTTTATCTGCAATCTTGTAATGATGTAAAACAAGAACCTTCAAGGAAAAATTCACTTGTAATTTGGGATGGAAGATGCTAGTGGAGTAGCTAGCAGTAAGGGCTGTTTAAAAAACCTCAATCTGAGACGTGGCCGGTCCCGATTAGTCCTTTCTAAAACTCCGGGTAACATTACGTCACTCACGAAAAACGGCTTTCTTTTTCAACCTCCGTCTTGACACTCTGATACCGTGAGCTGTGAAAAAGAATCAAGTATGAAAAATCAAAGAAAGCGCGATGGGGGAGCAAAAAATGTCGAATCAACACTCAGCTCTCCATGCCCATCTTAATTCAGTATCTGCAAGCCCTAAAATGTTTTGAACCTCTAATTTCTGCGTGTACTTGTGTTTAATTCAGGTTGTCCGAGACAATTTTAAGCTCTCTCTCAAAAAACCCCTACCCGCCGCCTGAAGGCGCACCAATCTCGATAAAATCTACTCTCGATAAAAAACCCTAGCCCTAACATTACTGCCATCACCGAAACACAACTTTTCAATCAAAGAAG
>Ga0325411_1003091_pt1 | contig 18734 bp, 9 predicted proteins | sample PopdelMetagenome_13_FD_206181 | JGI IMG/M metagenome (GOLD analysis project Ga0325411, IMG submission 206181) | Populus deltoides microbial communities from Bellville, Georgia, United States - Xylem-PdIQD-R4 | ecosystem: Host-associated > Plants > Phyllosphere > Stem > Wood/Secondary xylem...
TAATAATAATAATAATAATAATAATAATTAAATCGAGGTCTAGTTGTGCTGAATCCAAGTAATGCAGTGTTTGATAACGAAGCTGTATTTTTTAAAAAATTTGTTTAATTTTATTTATATTTTCATTTTGATGTAAGATATTAAAAATAATTTTAAAAAAATAAAAAAATATTATTTTAATTGATTTTCGAGTGAAAAGTACTTTGAACGATAACCGCTATCATATTTCCTGTTCGTTTGAGATTGTGGCCTAAATAGAGGTTGGTTAATATTTATTTTATTTAAAATTAATTTTTTTAATATTTTACATCGTTTTAATATGCTGATATCAAAAATAAATTTTAAATATAAATAAATATTATTTTAATATATTTATAAATAAAAAAACTTTGAAAAACAATCATTACTATATTCTCAAATATATATATATATATATATATATATATATATATATATATATATATATATATAAAAATTCTTTTTCTATATCTATGTTGATCCAATTTCCAAAAACATAGCTTGAGTAAGTGGAATGTGTTTTTTGAGGTGTTTGTGACCTCCTAATTTTTCCTACACTTCCTCTAATTATAATTCAATACTTGAGAAGCGAGATAAAAACAATTAAGATCACGATTGCAATCTCACGTCTCTTATTAATATATGTAAAAAATCTTATTTTTCTTTTATTGTTGTAAATTTATCATACATATGTCCGAGATTCATCTAAAAAACACAGGTTGAGTGTAGTAACTGAGTTCCTCATCTCAGAAAAATTGCATGTTCATGTTAAAAAAAGAAGTCTTTGAACCATTTTATTTAGCGAGAAATTCTATGAAATTCGAAACTATAATTATCAATAATTATAATATATAAGAGATAGATATATATAAAAAAGAAAAAAAAATAGAGAATTGAAAAAATAATCTTAAGAAAGAAAGATATTTTTATTATTATTTCTTTAAATTCAAATATGAATTTCTATTTATGGCTTTTTTTTAGCTTTATTTTACATTTAACACTAGAGAGAGCCAATAATACAGGAACATACTTGACTGTTTGGAAATATGGTATAAATTGTGTCTTTAAAATTTTTAGATTATTTTGATATTCTATATTAAGAATATATTTTTAAAATAAAAATTTTATTTTAATATATTTTTAAATAAAAAATATTTTAAATTAAAATCGCTATTACAATCTAGATCCGATATCCAGCCACCTATCCCCCACTCCAATAAATCCCCACGTATTCATCCACGTGCCACCCAATCCTTTGTCCGTATTCCATATCTCTTAAAAACGGGGACTCTCATTTCCGCACGCTCTGTCTCTCTCTCTCTCTCTCTCTCTCTCTCACACACACACACACACTCACCCACCATGGATACCCTCCTCCACACCCCGACCTCCTTGGCCAAACGCCCCTGTCCTTTCCCTTCCTCTCCCTCTTCTCCTCCTCCAAACCCTAACAAACTCCCTCACATGAACAATCAAGTCGGCAACCTTCTCCAAACATTTCTTAACCTAGCTGACTCTCATTCTCTCTCCATCGACCAATCCTTTGAGCATCTCCTCGACTCCTCCCCTTGCGATGCTGATCAGTCTCTCCTCATCGATCGCGCCCTTAAACTAGGATCTCTTCTTCTCGAAGCCGGCAACCGCTCTGCTAGGAAACGCTCTTCCGTTCATAATTCACTCACCTGGGCTCTCCCTCCTGATCTCACCATCAAGGTTTCTTTTTTATTGCTAAGTTTTTTCTTTCCTCGCCGGTTTTTGTTCAGATTTTGAGAATTTCAATTCATGCAAGTTGCGGGCTGTGTTTTGCTTGTCGGCGATAACAGTAGGATTTTTTTTAAAGCCTCGTTATTATTGTAATGTGGAATTCAAGGTTTGGTTTACTTGTTGGTTGATTTATGAGTGAAACGTTTTTCGTGTTGCTTGCTTCCGTGAATATGGTCTAATCAGGTGTTGTAGAGGAATTTTTAAGGGAACATGATTTGTGTTTGGTAATCTTGAATTTCCATTTCGCAATGCTTTGATTGATGGATGTGGCTTCAAATGAATTGATTGCATAAAAATGTTGATGGTATTAATTAAACGTGGTTAATTAAGTAGCAGCGAAATACTGCCAAATATAATAGTTTCTTGAGTTTGAAAGTGCATTGATGTGCTTATATTCTGATACATTGATGTGGTGAATGGATCCGAGATCCATGAAGATGTTACGAGGCTGCCATGTTTGGTTTGATGGCACTTGTTGATTTAGAATCAAGAATTTCTAGATTCCTGTTATGGAAATGTCTACCTTGTCATTTTCAGCTCGTGCTGAGCATTTGAGTGTCTAGTTAATTATAAATTCATTTTTATAGTAAAATGTTTTCTTTTTCCGAATGATCGATTCATAAGCATTATGCACGTGCAGTTATTTTCTATGCTTGATGCACAAAGCCTGTGCTATGCTGCTGCAACTTGTTCTATGTTCTACAAATGTGCCATGGATCCCTTGTGCTATGCCAATATTGACTTGACAACTGTGGTCCCAAAAGTTAATAATGCAGTTGTGTCTACAATGATCCAACGTGCTGGAAAAGCCCTTCGGTAAGAATTTTTCACGTAACAATTCTATATCCTGTGCAAGTGTTCTCATGGGTCTATTATATGCTTTGCATCTCTGTATTAGGTATCACTGGTGATAGAATTTTAGAAGTTTTGATTTCCTTTGGCTCGGTGTGGTAAAGAAGACAAATCATAACATACCAAAGATTTGTCTTGAAAGCTAAACTTCTTTACATTGAGCCTGATGTACTACCTATGCAGCCTTCATTTGTTTTCCTTCTCAGTTTCAATATCTCATTTAGATCCCCTTTTATGTAATTATGAAGATTCTGAAAAATAATTTCTTTTTTTTTAAATATAGTATTTCATTCATTTTGATCTCATATATGACTATGAAATTTAATTGATGTTTGTTCGCACGTTCAGTATGGAGAAGGATTAATCCTTCTCTGTCTGTACTGGGAAATACTCTGTTGATTATACTAAAGTGAGCCTGTATTGAGTGTTATATTGATGAATGAGAATTATGCTGTATAGCATGCAAGGTGTATTAGTTAGTTCTCATCTTTATGACTGTTCCCATGATGTCATATGTGGATATTGTTGGTGGCCTTGCTGATTTCCTTTTCTCTCTCACTTAATTGGTCACTTAGGTCCCTTAAGCTTGGTATAGTTCCAGGTCCGACCCTGCCTCATGGATCTTGTCAACCATTGGTTTATGGCATTAGGAATGCTGTAGAAGTATCTAACTTTTCATGGAATGATAAAAAGACCAGACAGGGGAAGGAGTCATCCACTCTTACTAGATACTGCTTAACTCCTTTAAGTGGTGACAATGGTGCTGCTGGGTATGTTTGAAATTTGGAGACATCGATTACAGATTTTTTTGTCCACATCTGTGATTTCTTTTGATCCTAATGTTTGTGTTTTTCGTAATACAAGGGCTGTTTTGAGAGGATTGCATCTATACAATATTGAAAGAATTGACAACACATCGCTTTGTGGGGCATTGTCAGCCTGCCCATCTCTGCTTGACCTGGAAATAATTGGCCTGTAAGTTTCTGTTGAGTTTGTTGTCTGTGTGATAATGTTGGTTTAAAAACATTACATTAGGGTAATAACAGTGGTTGCGTTAGTTGAATTGATAAATGGAGTGGATTTGACACAGCAGGTGTAAACAATGATGCATTACATCTCCCAAAATTGTTGTGATTTTCATATGCCACTACTAATGATGTGATTGGATGCTTTATCCATGCACAGAACTTTCCAAGTTTGGCTATCAGTAGCTATTCTCTTCCTAAGTAGTAATAATTATATGCCTATTTTGTTTATTTTGTTACCATTCCTCATCAGCATTTTTTAGCTACCTTTGTAGTGGTAACAAGGTAATATTATTATTACAATAATTTGTTAATACTCATGCACTTTTTAATTGATTTTAGTTCTCGCCTTTAGAAAGTTCTTGTGGCTTAAGTCAGCTTCTTTTATGGAATTTTATGTGTTTATTTTACAAGTTACCTTTAATATAATTGTGCATCGGCAATTCATGTAGATATATTCATGAGTTAGTTTATGCAAAATATATTATTAAATATGTATCCTGTAACGAGGACAAGTGCATGTTTTCACGTGACTTATCTTTTGATAATTAATTTTGAGCCATTCTTTCTGAGACTTTTGGGCAAAAATTACTCTTTATGGTGGTAGATGAATATTTTTTTTTGGAGCAGACATGTTGACTTGAGGCAAACATTGGTGTCAGTGAGCATGAATTGTCCCTTGATAGAGCGTTTGTTTTTTGAATCTTCAAAAACAGGTGCAGCACCTTCTTATTGAGAATTCTTTTAGTTGCTCGTGTATGTTTTTGCTAACTTGAGCATGTTCACTATCAGGAAGAGATGACAGTTTGAAATCATCAACCTGTGTGGATCTAGTAAATAATTGTCCAAATTTAACCTCACTGGCTCTAAGAGGTTTCAAGCTGTATGATTATAAACTTCGGATACTTGTTAAGGTATGTCAAAAGTCAAGTTGGGTACAGCTATTTTTTTGATAACAATGAATTTCCGCATGCTACTACTTTTCCATCTCATTGGTACTAATCTTTCCTTTTCTCCCCCCTTTTAAGTAAGACCTAATATTGCTTTACTCCGTTGTGCAAAATCTTCGAATGTTTCATAGTTGGCATAATGCCAACGGATGACCTTAAAAAATGGAGTTTTGTGGGAGATCAAGTCCCACTTGTACTCAATTTATAACATACCCAATTTCTCCAATCTCAAGGTTTTTTTTTTAAATTTCTAGTTAAATATTTCTCTTTGTTCATGAGAGAGGTCTGCTTTGTCGGTTACTTCAAGCACCATGGCTTGAATTTTCACTTCTGGTTAATTTCATTGTTCAAACATTATTGCTTGGTTCACCAATCTTATTAAAATTCCAGGGGGGAATAGCAAATTTTTCTTTTTATCTTAAAATTGTGTTAGTTCGCATTATGGAATGATCTACACTTCATGACCTGAACGAGCAATCTATACACTCTCTGTCATTAATATTTCTAGTACCAATTTTACAATGATGCTTGGTCTAATGGCATGCCATTCACTGTCGTGGTCTTTTGGTGTCAAAATTTGATCTAACCAAGATTCGATCACAGAACAAAGGAAAAGTTTGAGAAATACATTTCTTTGCTTTACAGTTTTTTTGATTTTGGTACTTGGTCTGTAAGATGTATGCGCAGTACTTTGTAGCCAATACAAAGTTTGTTCTTTGTCTGTTAATTGAACTCTAATGACTAACAAGCTCTGGCTACCTGTACAGGGATTTTGCAAACTAAAATATGTAGATTTTTCAACGTCATATTCTATCACCGGAAGCTTTTTGAGGTCTGCATTTTTATGGAATGTAACTACATTGATATTTTCTCTTCTCTATTTGAAATCTTACAAGGGTTTGTTTTTCTTGAAACTAACAGGAACCTTGGTGGTGACATGGGTGGGAGTTTACTGGAAGTTTTGATTTTCCGAGACTGCATGCATCTCAAAGAGGCAGGCCATAATTCCTTTCCCTTCTCCACCTTCTTTACCTTAAATCTCTTTGAATGTGAAAGATCTTGGCTTTCATGGTTTGGAGGGTCTCTGAGATCCTTTCGATGACTCATATGGTTCAATTCCTAAATGGGCTAGCATCTGGATAATCCATACCTGTAGATATAGAATATACATCAACCTATGAAATGCTAATACTAATTTATTATATTTCCTATTTCCCTCCTTATTCACTTATTTATTTCATTACTTGCAGTTGGAAGTTGCCCGATTATTTGCATCAGTTCTTGCTGGGGACTTTAGATTTCTTCGATATCTTGTGGGTAGATTGATATTGTTGTTTTTTCTGCTTTGTGTTGGTCTGATTCTCATGTTCCTGCTTGATTTTCTTCTTATTCTGATTACTGCACTTTAATAGGATATATCAAACAGGGAAGGTTTGGCTGCTGCAGGTGACTCGTATGGCAGATGTTACAGTTTAAGGTAGCATTTTTTTCTTTTTGCATTTATCATGCTTACTCTATATTTATACCTGTTAAGATTCATGTAAAGTATTTTGGTGCTTGTTGGCAGTATCATTCCTACAAAGCAGGTATTAGAAGAAAGGCCTGATATCTGTTTGCTAGCAGAATTTCCATCAGAAGGAAGGTCAGATATCTCTCGTTCATTTAAACTTTTTTGTTGGTGACATCTGGAGTCCAACTCCAGTTTCTATTCTTATCTAAATAGCCAATATCAAATGGGGAAAACGAGCAGAAAACATAGGATTTTGGAATTAAGTTCCTTGGTTGTCAATCTGATTTTTGCAGTTTTGTTGACCTTGGCCAAATGACTGATAGCGATCTAACTAGCGAGGTCAGCCTGTCATCACAATTGAGCAGTCGCACATCAGATGGTTTGTCATTCATGTGTACATCTGAAATCAACTATAGTAGTGATCAGACTAGTGGGAATGAGGAGGGGTAAAGGTTCTGGATATGTTGTTTTGAGGAGAGCTCGGATGAGTTTGATTATCCTCTTGGCTAGGTGAACCATGAAGTTCAGCAAGGTTTGGGATTTGTAGGTATCCATCTCCGTCTCTGTCAACTATGCTTTTGATTGCAAGTATTTGAACTCTATGAAGTGATAACTTCTTCCACTTAAGGACCAGTATTTATCTTTCTTCAGAACATGGTTGACAGGGATATGCATGATGATTAAGTAAAAGAACTGGAATCGCATGTTGGGAAGCCCTTGTTCCTGACATTTTATCAGTATTATTCAAATCAACAAGGCCGGGGTACTGACAAGTTGCATGCTAATTGATGTGGACCAGTTTTTTCTCTAACATTGTGCTCTTATGCTTCTTGGATTTATGAAGGAGGCTTTTATTGAGAGCAAGCTGATTAGAACCTTTGTTGAATTTACTAGTGGACAATGGACTTTCTTGCACATTACTTCTTCACTTTCATGCCTCCCGTACATCAGATGCCTGTAGATTTTAAAGCTGCTGATGTTCCCGGACAGTGGATTGAGTTGGGGGTTTGTCGTCCTTGTTTACTCAGATGACTGTCGAAGCCTTTGGGGAAGTTTTTTCCTCTTTCCCGGAATTGTGCTCTTTTATGTTTATATTACATATATTTTCTTACCATACTTGGTGGTGGACTCCTCTACCTTCCCGTGAAATTTGTATCCAGGATATTGGACGATATCATATTCATTAATTATCGATGATAAATGTATAATGTGGCTTACAAGGGGTCATATTGATGTTGGGATCTCTTCCTGTCGTTCCCCATCATTTCATCCATGGACTGTTGGCTGTGTCTGTCATCTTTCATCGCTTGTTGTTTTGGATGGATATCATCTCCCAACTATCCCTTGAACACTTGTCCCATGGGTTAAGGAAACATTCCCTTAGATAGTCATGCAAATAGGTGCTCAAGCACCTTAAGTCAGAACTTCGCTCGGCGATTGACAGCGTTGGATTGCAACAGCCCCACCATGCAAACCTACCGCTGCCGCTGCTTGAGAACCCTGAGGATCCACGAGCGAGGAGTCCCCGACCACTAGGGGTTGTTTGTTTTCGTGGCCTCAGCCTGTGTAAAGAGGTACCTGTCATTGTGCTCCATATACAACTTCAACCAATAAGGGTTTAATGACTGTAAGACTGCATTGTAATTTCTCAGCAGTCTCCGTATTTATAAAATTATGTGTGCTTCCAGTGTTTACCAAGATAGACACAAGGTGCTTATCAACTTTATCAATAACTCGGTGTGAAAACCCCTAATACCTTCCAGAGCATAAAGGGATGTGTATGGAATTATCTTATCAATTTTTTCCCTCATGGTAACATCACCATTATCTTCGTCATCCTCTTCATCATAAAAAATGCAAAGGGAATCTAGTTTCCTATTTTTGCATGTGACCAGGCACAAATTTCTCATCACATCAAAAGCGGAGACCCTTTGCCCTTGTATCTTCTAGATCTTTATTTCTTAGTGGTTTGGTAGTTTTAACAGGTCTTTTGATGAAGTGTTTCTGTGCGGGGGTAGACAATATGCTATTTGAAGAAGGTTTTTGAATTTGGGACATGGTCGTGGTAAAATTTCTGTAATTAGATTGAAAAGGGTTCTGTTTAGTTTGAATTGTCTGAGCTGTGTACTGATGTATAGATTTGGTGCAGTATTGAATGTTACACCTATATGAAAGAGTGTTTTCTTGTAATCTAGAAAGGTTGGAGGCCTACTTAAGGGACTTAGGTTTTTTATTTCAATTTTTAGCCCACCAATGAAGAATAGAAGAGCCTGTTTCTCTGAGATCTCAGCTCAATTCCATAGGATATCGAAATCCTGTATATAAGTTTCTAAACCACCCACTTGTCTTAATGCCATCAATTCTTCGAGACGGTCTTGCTGGCTCCCAAACTAAGAGCATATAGCTTCCACATATAAAGCCGCCCCATCAAGATAGTAGGAAGCCGACTTCAGTCTGTCTCCTTCGTCAATTCCTCCACTTCAAAATACTAGTTACACTTACAAAACTATCTGTGCATATCTTTGTAATATCTCATCTAGGCGGCGGGTGAGAATTTGGTAGTCGGTCTTATTAATAGTATTGATTGTTGACTTGTTGGACGCATTCTGAAACCATTTGTGATAACCAAGAACAAAAACAAATCCATGAGAATAATGAGGTTCAAAACAGACAATATTTGACAGATTCGGCTGGATTGTGACATTCTTCCTCATCAAACACTGGGAAGTCATGTTTGGGCTTAGGTAATTTAGAAGGCATTAGTGTTCCTTCTACTGAACATGATTTGACTACCACGTTGCTTTCTTGCAGGGTTTGTTTATCATTGGAGCTTCTGGCCTCACCAGAAGTTTGCTGGAGGGTCCGTAAGAAAGAAGTTCGTTAGTAAGCCATTCCACTTATTAGATCCTTCAATTCAAATAACTTCACCTCATAAAAAACCCTGATGCTTTCCAGCTTTTGATCATGAGCACCCAACAACTACATTACTTTGCTCATGCTTATGTGCATGTTCCTTACTAACCTGCTCAAGAGAATCCTCAAGTTTCCTGGCCTCCTGGGAACGAGTTTCAGGAGCCATCGCACTCGTTCGAAGAGATGTGACTCTGATACCACTTGTAATGAGCCTAACAGTGAGACCCAACTTGGATTTCCCCCAAGTTAGCTATTGACGTGGGTGATGATTGTAATGCGATTAAAAGTGGTTGAGTAACGATGAATAAATCAATCAGTATATTAAGAACTAGAAGGAGAGGGACGTAGAAAGAAAAGGATGACATGGAAGGGAAAAGAAGAGAAGGGAGAGAGAAGCTTGAATTTGTTATGCCTTTTTTATTAGGACTCCTTCCCTGTTGAGTACTAATTACTAACAAACTCTAAGAAAACATACTTAGGCCACCACGTGGCAATACTAGATAGTGGCATAAAAAACAACTAAAACGCAGTGTTTCCACTGCAATTAAAACTCTGCGTTTTGAGTCCATTTATTAATTACTTGTATCGAACATGGATTTTGGGAATAAATTAAAGCTTTTCTTGATTTTCGAAGGCTGCAAAGTCCGCTGAAATGACGTACATCATCAAAGCTTGCTTGCTGATTCTGTTCCGAATCCTATACAGCATTTCTTCTGAATGAATCGTTTGCATCTTCATTCCTGATGGGTATTGTAATGGCGAGGTCTCCCATATCTCCGAACAACAACAAATATAAACAAAGAATATTTGTATCTTTTGCCGAATTTATTATTCTTTTCTGTTTTGGTTATATAACCAGAAACAAAAGAATCACATACAATCAGTCCATCAATAACCCTACACCCCTCATTTTCCTATTCAAATTCTCAAATGCAGCATCGTTGTCTAACGTTGCCCCATAGAGTAACAACCAGCCTCCTCGTGATTTTTAGACAAAAATAGCTGCGCCACCTGGTAATCAAACACCAGCAGGAGCCACCTGACTCCCATTTTCCACGCCATTTCCAGACCTATCTTCCCAACCCATGATTCATCTTTCAAAACGTTGCAACAGCCAACACCAGCTTCAGAACCCATGATGAGTCTGTGGAGAGCATATCGAACCAACCGAGCAGCTCCAGCAGGGGCAGGGTTACCCATGCTTGCGCGGTCTCTGTTCAACTTTGTCCAACCAGGGAACGTTTTAAACTTATCCTACTCTCTCCGTGACCGTGAGGTTACAGCTTTTCTTTGCTCGTCGCTAGCTGCAAAGGTTTCTTCCATCTTTGTTTCCTGGGTATCGTGGCCCAGTGAATGGAAGTTATGTCGGCCCAATCTAAAAAACTCAATTAGGGCCCGATGTATTGCTATTGGCATAGTTCCATTACTTCGCCCTTTACCAGCTTTGCTCCCTCTTTTGCGTCTTCACTTTTGACCCCTTTGGAAGTTGCCAGCCACATCCAAGAAACAACGAGGTTCAAGGAAGATGACGACTATTCGACGATTCAGCTGCAACGATCTTCTCCGCTTCGCCTCCGTCAATTTCGACCACCTCACCGAAACTGTAAAAAACCTCCCTTCTTTCTTCTTGTCTAAACCCTTCTTTCTTTCTTTCCACTTTCCTTCAATTCTTTTATGTAATACAATAGTAATGAATTTTGAAATCTGTACAGTTCAATATGTCATTCTACATGACCTATTTGGCAAGGTGGCCCGATTATTTCCATGTCGCTGAAGGTCCAGGAAACAAAGTTATGGGTTACAGTAAGCTTCTTCTCCCTACTAATTTGCTTTTGTTTTCATGAATTGTTAGTAAAATAAATTGTGAATTGCATATGAATGGGTTGCAGTAATGGGTAAAGTAGAAGGACAAGGCGAGTCGTGGCATGGTCACGTGACAGCAGTGACTGTGGCCTCAGAATACCGCAGGCAGCAGTTGGCCAAGAAGCTTATGAATCTCTTGGAAGAAATTAGTGACAAGATGTAAGACTAGCCTTCCATACTTGCAATTATGTTTTTTTTTAGTTGCTATTTTAATAGGAGATATGAATTTGATTTGATTTGATTTTTCAGAAATTTATCATAGTTTTCATGGAAAATTTTTGTTTCTTATGTTTTAGACATTCTATAGAACTGTTGTGGGACTTAGAAAACTCAGAGAATTTGATTCAAATTTAATTTTAGCTTATGGTTTCCAGTTTTATTAGTATTAGTTTCTTCAACAAGACTTTGCAGCTTTACAAGGTGCTTTGAATTATGGTTTTTGGAAGGAGCAATTGTCCCTCCTGCAATTTATGCCACCATGTTATTTCTTCCTTGCTAAATATCATTCTATTTAAGTTGACTAGCATCTTGACACAAACAGATTGTCTGAATGATATGTTTCTCTTCTTCTAATTGTTGCCCTGTTGGCCACTTCAATATTGTATGATTTGGATGCAATTAATTGAAAGTTTGTTTGGTTGGTTGTGTCTGCATCTTCTTGAATTGCAGATTGTCTCTCGGCTAGTATTTGTTTAAACTAAGTCTCCTCAGCTTCTTTCTAACATGAGAAACCTTTTTGCAGTGATAAGGCTTATTTTGTAGATCTTTTTGTGAGAGCATCAAATACACCAGCCATAAAGATGTATGAGAAGGTAATGGTTCTTTGAATTCTTTTTGTATCTAGACATTTCTCGCTGTTTGATCATTCTGAGTCTGTAGTGCTTGCATTTTACAAACATGAAAGAGTCTTCAGTGAAAGAAGCTGAACCTAACCTCCAATTTATCTCATTTTAAAATATGATTCCTCATTGCTACGTTTGGCTATTGCCTCTTAAATTTGGTTTTTTTGTTTCTGTAGTCCTATCCTTTCTTAAAAAATGGTTGCTGGACTTCTGTTCCAACAGGTGCCTTCCAAAGAAATCTAGGGGCATAAGGTGCTTAGATGCCTTGCAAAGATTGCTATTGGATAGTCTTTTGCACAATCTCGGTTTTGAATGGATAATTCTGGAAATTTGCTCAATTTGTGTAATTCTTGCAATCTTGTGACCCCATGCATGGATATCTAACTTCTTTCTTCTCTGACACAAATTCTTTTTTTACTTGTTTGGGTATTAATTGAATTTGGTCATGTGCCTTGTATTAGCAATCCCTTCGGAAACACTTCATAATTTTTTTTTGTCTAGTATGGCAGCTAGATAGGAATTTGGTTGCTGCTGCTTGTTCAGTTCAGATCGTTCATATAGATTAATCAGAGAATTTATTAGCTGCCAAGTTGATGTTTTTAATAGAAAACTATGAGGGACAGTGTCATTATTTTCTGAATGAAAGAAGCCCTATTCTACAAATGATTAGCATGTAACCGGGAATTAGAACTTTGTAGTGTTGAATCAGCATATGCTCATTAGTAGGGTTCCTAGGACTGCTGATCTAAGGACCATGGCCCAAATTCATAATACACAATGAAAGTAATGATCCCAATTCAAAGAAAGAAAAAATTGAAACTACCACCTGCACCACCTTGCCAGTTTTATCCTTTTTTTAAGTACGCAGATATTATACAATTCATTTTCTTGATATAGACTCCTGATAAATATCTTTAGTTAGGCAGTTCATCGATGTTGCCCTGCTCCTATTGGAGATTATCTGGGTTTTCTACTTGACAAGGTTATATTCTTCATGTACTGCATTATGAAGGTAGTCTCCTACCTGTTATGAAGTTCACATATACCTGCTTCTATTGAGATTCTCTGGACTATATTCTACTTTGATAAGGTCCATTCTTGCAATTAATATGCAGATAGTGGTCTTCCTTTTAGTAGGTCTTTATAATGCATTTATATATGACCATGGAGTTATATTATCTTAGCCTCGAGTGTTTTGGATGTTACTTTTTTCTTATTGTTAAGTCAAGGAGACAAGATGATTCTTATTCTTCTGTCTTTGCAAACAGCTTGGGTATGTAATCTATAGAAGGGTGCTGCGCTATTATTCAGGGGAGGAAGATGGATTAGGTGAGTATTCCGTATTATTTGGCTTAAGCACCCTTAAATCCCTTCCATTGAGCTTATGTTGCTTCTCACACTTACAATGCTGTGTTCTGTTTTCAGATATGAGGAAAGCTTTATCTCGGGATGTCGGAAAGAAATCTATTATCCCCCTCAAACGGCCAGTCACTCCTGATGAATTGGAGTATGATTAAATCTGCATTTTGTGGACAATTGAAGTTGAAGTGATGGTTTTGGCTCTTGGAACAACAATGATGCCCGTGACATCTTTTGTCCATTGTAGAACTTGTGTTTTATAAAAGAGAGTAGTGCCTTGTATCTTTCATTTGTTCAGTATGATTGCATGAAGAAGGGACATGTGCTTCTGACAAGACTACAAAGCTTTCGTCTTGGATTCATGGACAGCTTGTTGATTGTTTTCCTGTATGCTATGTTTCTGCCTTCAGTAGTATTAAGAATGCCAACTCTCCATCCAGACACCGCAAGGAGCGCCAAGGCATTTTTCGATTCTTCTCTTTTCTTTCCGTCGTCTTGTTTTCTTCTTTTAGATGTTTTGTGTTAAATATCTCAGCATGCGATGAGTCATCTTACGTTGTGAGTGTCTGGAGATGACCAAACATGCGCTACGTGATATTCTAGTCCATTTCTATTCTACTCCTTCAACTCAAAATGGGCTATTTATGGCCCAATAAAAAAGATATGCACTCTGTTTTTCTCTCTCTGTTTTTTTTTTTTTTTTTATATATATATAATCTTGATATAAAGATATCAAACTTACAACGTACAAAAACTCTTGTATCAAAATACCGAGCAACGGCAACCACAGCCTCTGTTTGCATTTCTCATGCTGAAAACATCCCTCGGAACTTCGCGTACAAGTCCCTCATCTGAATCCAAAGAGTGGACTCTGTGGATATGAAATCCCAACCTCAAAATTGAAATCCCATTGCATTTGCATTGATGGGACCTTTGCCAACTGCATGTTTTCCGCTTGCACAGCAAAGAAACAAGCATGAAGAGAAGGCTCACGTGTCATTGTTCTGAAACCAAAAACGAATGTCACAAACTAGTGATGGAGCTTTGAAGGGCTCTACCACAACGGATCCAAAAAGATATGCCCTTTAACTTTTACACCCATTGGTCTCATGTCTTGAAGCTTTCTTTATGATATATATATATATCCATATGGATAGTTTTTAATTTAAATATTATAGATTTAACTACTGTTATTATATCATGAAATAAATAATATTGATATCAAATATTTTTTAGTATTCCATTAAACTATGTGTAATTTCATCATGTACGAAATATATCCAATAAAAACTATATTTTTCATGGTTTCTTAAGCACATAACAACAATATCATCAAGAATAAAAATTGAATCTTTTTAAGCGGATCGAACCCGGTTCAATATATTTTTGAACTGAATCTCATCCGGCTGGAACAGTAACTGGAACAGTGAAATCATCCTTCACTGTTCACATGAGCAATAGATCACTCTCCGCTGCATTTATAGGTCTGTGGAAAGTAGCATGGAGTTTTAATCAATTTTAAATGATCTCATATAAATAGTATATTGTGGTTTTTTAAAAGTTATGATTTACTTTAAAAGCAACCGCGCGTAAACAACCTGCCACTACCTTTTCTTCTCTTTTTTAATCAACACTATCTTGATTCATAAAAAGTAAAAGAAAAAACGTTTCTTTTGGACAGGACTTGGCATGAGTTGTGGATTTTTATTCCCGTGCTAAAAGAGATGATAATATTTCTTCTCTGATCTCACATCTCACACAAGTCAACCACATCTAGATTGGTAAAGGTCTTAGAAGTATGTTCCAGTAGCTTCTCCAGCTACTATTCTCTGATTCTGTGCCACAGATGTCTTTGCACCTCTACAAGTGCTTGAAGTGAGTTGGGTTTTGGAATGTCATCAGTGGTTCGGCATCAAGAATTAGGATTTGGTGGATTCGGAAGAGACAGGAGGAGGAGGCCATTCGAAGAGTATGCGGGACAATGGCTATACCTACTGAATTCATCATAATCTATATTCATACATCGTCGTACTTAAACCGTACGGACATATAAGGATTTCTTCTCTTGTTTCTGGCCAATCTTAATTAATGGAGATAAATCATCATCAGATTACTGCCTTGATTTGACGATTTTATCCATGCCTCTTCTTTTGATAATCTCTAGTTGTTGTTGAGGAGAGAGCATCAACTTTCTTTTCTTCTCTGGTCTGGAAACTTTAATTCCATGATCCATACCAATTGCGGCCCCTGCTAGCTAAAGAAAGAATCAACTCTGAGACACGATATCATCACGTCACATTGTCTGCCATTCTTCGCTCTACATTCAGGAGGAAACTCCTACAGCAACAAGCTCGAAAAAGAGGTGTCCATAATCTTTTTCCAGAACAACTAAATGGGGTTAATTTACCACACACACATGTTAACTAACTAAATTAGGGCAAACAAATGATCATTAATTCACATAATTCAGGTTTGGACAATATGGAAGTAATCATAGCAGATTGATCGAACCATCCCATGTCAGCAATCGATACAAGTGTGTCGTGCTATTTAAAGTGCGTGCTAATGGATTCTTTATAAAGATAAACAAAACCTACTTGTATTGCACTTACTAGAGATAGAGGAGGGAGGTAATTGAAGCGAACAAGATAATTGGGATTTCCTGATCTAATCGATTGGGATGTCAAATATCATGATATGGGAATCTCCACCTTTGTTTTAAACATAGCATCACTTTGTAACATGCTTTATGTCACCTTGTCTGCCATTTTTTCACTTAACCCATCTTAGAGGGAACTAATCTAAGCTACCAATGAAAATGGCCCCCCCGTTACACCCTCTGAATATGAAAAAAAAAGTTGTTGCTAATATTTTTTTTCAAGTGAGAAGTTTTTTTTTAATAATGCTAAGGTTGATATGATATGATTCAATTTATTTGACGAGTTTAAAAATAACCCAAAATATTAGTAAAAATTTTGCTTGATTAAAAAGAAAATCAAGATAATATTTTTTTTTAATATTAAGATGACAACATATTGGATTCACTTGAGTCAATCCAGGTTAACATGTCAAATTCACATCCCAGGTTATGAGACCATAATAACCGCATAGAAAACAAATCAAAACAAATTATAAAACTTAATTCTCAATCAATCCAATGTTAAATGGTGAAATTGAAAAAAAAACAATTAAAAAGAAAAAAACAACTCAAGTTAACATGTCAAACCCACTATCTAGGTCATAAAACCGAGATAACTCCGTAGAAAACAAATTAAAAGCTCAATTCCCAATTATTTTAGTGTTGAAGGATTGGATTAAAAAACATCAAATAAAAAACATAAAAAATGACTCGAGTCAATCCGTCAAACCCGTGACCTGAATCATGAGAATAAGATAGTTATAGAAAGAAAAAAAAACTTGATTTAACCTAAGTTAACTTGCCAATACCGTGATCCTGGTTATGAAACTAGAATAACTTTATAGAAAGAAAATTATTTTAACCCATGAAAATCAATTCCTAACTGATTTAATATTGAATGATGAAATTTTAAAAAAATCTAAGTCAACTCAGATTAACCCGCTAAGCACTATTCCTGGATTATGATAAACTAATAAAAAGTAAACCAAAACAAATCATAAAATCTAATTTTCAATCAAACCCAATACTACACTATGAAAAGGGGGTGAATTAAGAAAAAGAAAAAGAAAACGAGTCAATAGGGCCAAAACGCTAAAATCATGATGTAGATCATGAAAATAAAAAGTAAATTGAATGTTAAATGGTGTATTATAGAATGTATATCACGTATCTATCAGAATAGGAAATTAATATAGGATGTTGTAATCATTACAGTTACTCATGTATCTATCAGAATAGAAAATTAATATAGGATGTTGTAATCATTACAATTATTGCAGTGTTCTGCTGCCTCTATATAAATAGGAAGGTTGGCTAAGGCACAACCTAACACATTCTATTATTCTCAACTTGGTATCAGAGCCACAAAACCCTAAAATAAATTAAACCTACCTTTCTCACAGCCTCTCAGCCTCCCTTCTTCAATGAAACAGCCGCCACATACATCTTCAAATTCTGCAGCACCAGCAGTCCAACTTTCTTCTTCTCCGGCAGTGCAGCCCTCTTTTCTTGCAACGCCTCCTGTGCTTTTCTCTACTGCGTCACCGCCTGGATTCTCCTCTGCCATGGCTGGTGAACTCCTCCTCTTGCAGCCCACGTCTGCTGCCTCTACTGCCGCAAGCATTATCTCCTTTTCTCACACTCATCAAGTCATCTCCCTCAAATTAACAAACACTAATTATTTATATTGGTATATGCAGATGCTGCCTTATCTCCTAGGCCAAGGAGTTTTTGGTTTTGTTGATGGCTCCAACACATGTTCTTGCCCATGATGGCATCTCTCTTTAGGTAAATCCGCTTTTTCAAACCTGGAAACAACAGGACCAACTCATTCTAAGTGCTCTTCTTTCCTCCCTATCTATGGAAGTTTTGCATCTTGTTGTTGGCTGTCAAAGTTCTTGTTCAGCTTGGGGCACTCTTGAGCGAGCTCTCGCTTCTACCTCCAACTCTTGTATTATGCAACTTCACGGCTCTCTTCAGGATCTTCGACAGGGTGATGAATTAGTAACTCAATTTATACAAAAAGCGAAGGCCTTATTTGATGAATTGACCGCTGCTGGTCGGCCAGTTTCACTTGAAGATTTTAATTTATATGTGTTTCGTGGTCTTTGGGGAGAGTTTAAAGACTTAGTTACCAGTCTTATTACCAAGGCTGAACCTTTATCATATGCAAATCTTCACAGCCATCTCCTCACACATGAATTTCTTCACAAATCTTCTGCTGCCATACATGCTCCTCTGCTGCCCACACCCAGCATTCCATCTTCTGCTCTTGTTACGCAGTGCCAGACTTTTAGCAATTCTGGCCGCAGCAGGGGCCGCTTCAACGGTGGCTGGCATCCCAACCAGTCCAACAGCACAGGCAACCGATTTGCTGGCTCCATACCTGATCACCGCAGCTTTCAAAACTCCTCCTTCGATGACAATAGACAGGGCTCTTAGCAGCGCAATAGGGGGCAGAATCCACGCTGCCAACTGTGTCAGAATTTCGGCCATATAGCTCCCCATTGCCCTCAATTCCAGCAGCGAGGTTATAGCCTGCCTACTGCTAATCTGGTGCAGCGCAATCTCTCCTCAACCGTTTATGTTGATTGGTTTCCGGATACCGGTGCCAATCAACACGTCACACCTGATCTTGCCACCTTAACTGCTTCAGAACCGTATCTTGGTAATGATAATTTGCATGTTGGTGATGGTGAGGGCCTCCCTATATCTCATCTCGGTCATACAAAAATATATACACCACATCGTTCTTTCACCTTATCTAATGTTTTTCATGTTCCTGCAATTACGAAACCTCTGCTCTCTGTTCAGAAATTTTATCTTGATAATAATGTTTATTTTGAATTTCACCCTTGTGTGTTTTATGTCATGGATCTCAACACCTATGAAATCCTTCTCTCAGGTCAGAGTAAAGATGGTCTCTATGCCCTTACCAAGTCTTCCGTCACGTCAGTTCCTCAAGCCTATTGGTCTCCCTGCACTTCTGCCTCTGCCGAT
>Ga0325411_1003093_pt1 | contig 18725 bp, 19 predicted proteins | sample PopdelMetagenome_13_FD_206181 | JGI IMG/M metagenome (GOLD analysis project Ga0325411, IMG submission 206181) | Populus deltoides microbial communities from Bellville, Georgia, United States - Xylem-PdIQD-R4 | ecosystem: Host-associated > Plants > Phyllosphere > Stem > Wood/Secondary xylem...
AAAAATAATTTCAAACTAAAAAATAATTTCAAAAATCTTTAAAATACAGTTAAATTACAATGTCAAAAGCACACAAGCATTTAAGCCCATATTTAAAGCAACTCAACCCATAGAGAGAGAATTAAAGCAAGTGCAGTCTCAAGAAGCGAACAAAATCACAAGGCATGCATCTACATGCAACATCACTTTCAAGACGCCTAAAACATTAATTTCTCCCTTTGTTATAGGTTGTTTGGCGCTGCATTTAGCCATCACTTTTCAACAGCAAAAAATAAAAAAAAATCTTTTTTCCTTTTCACTTTAAATTAATTAATTTGATATTTTAAAATTATTTTCATATTTTAATATTAAAAATAAATAAATAAAAACATTATTTTAATATATTTTTAAACAAAACAACACCTTAAAAAACATCCAAAACACCCTTTCAAACAATATTCGTGCAATTAATCCGAATTAACATGGAATTAAAGACCTGATTGAATTCTATTGTGCTGAACATATCGGCAAAATCGAAGTTGCAGCATTCATCATGTTGGAAAATATAATAATTTCCCGGAACCCCAGAGTGAAGCCTCTGACAAACTGAATCCCCTCTAACGGCGTAAAGAACTGGCCAGCCAAATGGTATATACATGAAGGTACAAGCATTCATCTCTTCCCCGTGCTCAATCCAGCCAGTGGGTAAGAAAAATGAAAGCACCGATAAATACATATATCCTTCTCAAAATTTAGGTTTTAGCCCTAGCATCAACATGCCATGATTTTACTAACGATGCAAATGGGAAGTCCTTGTTTTCTTTCCCTTTCAATTAACAATTCTATCGGAACCCAACTACGTGCATACATACAAAATTGGACTTTCAGAGCCGTAGCACCACTTCTTGACAGAAGTCTGGAACTATTGTATGCTGAAAGCAAATTGATCCTTGTCTAGTGTTAAATGCAGCTCATAATCTGTTCAAAGATCCTGATGTGTCTTATGCTCTATAGACCATTAAATTCAACCGTTGCGAAAAACTTTCTCAGCAGGCAGCAGCGGATAATGCATCTTCGGAGTCCACCTTCACCTAGACACAACATTAATGATTGAAAACCCATTCAGTTCATGCAAAACTGTCGGTTACAGAATCTTAATAAAAAAAATCTGCTAAATGTGAGTTCTCTTTCTTCAGTTGGTCAATGATCAAAAGATTCATATGTTGCTTTTATAGGAGGCAGTGCTCTGTTATCGGTACTTCTCTATCTGTATTAGGTTTTATTTGCCAAGTTCTTCCTTGTTTGGAACCATTTCACACGTTACTGCTACCTTGACTTTTTCTAATAAGTAAATCATTTATTTTAAAGAAAAATGGAAAAAGGGGAAGACAGAAAGAAAGAAATAGTGGTTACCTGCTTGAGGTGGTTCTGCAAAGCTCCATGCAATATACTTTTGAGCTTCCCATAGTGATCAACCATGTGACCCAAATTACTCAATTCCTCAAGTTGGCACCATAGGCGCTCTATCGTTGTGTATGGAAACCATGCCCCAAATGGCTTTTTCCGATTAATCAAGTCCGACGGTCTCTGCACAAGGTTGATAAAATTAGCATCTTCAGTGAAATCAGCCAGCAGATAACCATTAATTGACAGTTTTAACAATGAACATGTTGCCTAGTCTAGAAAGAAGGAAAAAAAACAGATGGCAGCTAAACAATAGTGATGCTTTCAAACATCTAGGGAAAGTTGCATCAGCCAACTCCCTCCCATGCAGACACTTAGAGGTCATGCCCACCATTAGGGCAGCTCAGAGGATAGAACCATGAGAAACAAAACACATCAATGATGTTATTGGGTCAGTTATAGATGACCACGGTCCACCATTGCCTGCAAAGCCTATCACAATGATGAATTGATACATAAACAAGTCAATCACTATAACATAAAAGAAACAAATTTAACTTCAGAAATGTTGATGTCTCCTGGAATATCCAACATTGATTACATACAGGAACGAGGTTAGTTTGAGCAGCTGCCATCTAAGGTTCAGTTTGGGACATTTTAATAAAAGTTACAGTTCCTATTAGGGGTGTGCACTGTTTAGTTTGAGCTGAAAAACCAAACCAAATTGTTTGGTTCTGTAATGGGGTTTTCATTTCGATTCAGTTTAAGAACCAAAAAACCAAATTCTTTTTTTTTTTCCTTTTTTACTTTCATTTTTATTTTAAAAAATAATGAAAAAGTATTAAATTTTAAATGATAAAATTTTATTTGAAAATAATTGAAAACCAAAAAACTGAATCCAAACCAAAATATTTGGGTTCACACAATTCAGTTTTTCATAAATACCAAAAACCAAACTGAACAAACCATTTGCTAACCCCTAGTTCCTACTGCCATACATATCCATAATGCATGTAGTCATGCAGGAGTCAAGATTCTTGCTAATAACCAAACCAAGGACCATACCCCACTTCACACCTTTTATCAGTTGACCACAAGTGTAAAGGAAATATCATGAGATGCTGAAAATAAAATAACCTTGAACAAGCAGAGTAGCAGAACTAATGTATATGTTCTTGAAGTGGTTGCAACTTACCACTGATGCAAATGATTCGATATACTCAAGCAACAGATTTGTAGCTTCTGTAAATCGACCATAATCAACATATAGCCTGAACAAAGATGCAGGATTTGATACTTGGCCAGCCATCCCCCAGGTCCTGTCCCTTCGACTCTCCTGTCAAACCAAGAGAATACAACAACATATATTTGATTATGGTGACTCAGCATGACTTTCATGTGCAACAATGAAATTATGAGGAAACAACAGGAGGCTAAATTGTAGCAAATCAAACATTCGTCCACATAGGTAAATACAATAGGTCAAATGAAATAGGGTGAAACATACAACAGTGCTTTGAAACAAGCAAGTTTAGGTAAGGTTAACTTAGTACATAGTTCCCAACAGGACAATTATTCACAGTGATGGAAAAGTAAATGTCTCTTTTCAGATCCTCTAGAAGAAAACTATATAGGTCAAATGAAATAGGGTGAAACATACAACAGTGCTTTGAAACAAGCAAGTTTAGGTAAGGTTAACTTAGTACATAGTTCCCAACAGGACAATTATTCACAGTGATGGAAAAGTAAATGTCTCTTTTCAGATCCTCTAGAAGAAAACTATAAAAGCTGGGTTGAAAGTGTAATTTAAGAGTCCTTGAATCAAGCCTAACAACTGAGAACTGAGTAAAATGACGGACAGCTTGTCCAACAAAACGGTAAATATTTGAATGACAATTGACAACTAAAGTATGAGAGTGAAAAGGCTTTTGTTTATCTAAAAGGAAATCAGTAAGATTACCTTGAACATATGGACCAGCCACAGAGGCAATTCAATCTGAGGATCTGTGCGGAGAAGTGTTTCAGCAACAGTTGCTGGTAATCCAGTATGAAAAGTTCTATATTTTTCCTGCAGTAAAGAGAGAGTAATCCTTCAAAACAAGATCAAACAAGGAAATAGAGAAAACATCCTTCGACCTTTCTCAAGGTTATGATGAAATGTGAGCTCAGAGATTAATTGCAAGAGAAAATCTCCAAGTCTATGACCATGTGATGACGTGTGATCCTTTACAAGCAGTTCAGAACACTATCAAATTTTTTTATTAAAGCTGAAACATTTTTTTTACGGGCACACACAGAAGCCAGAGGGAAAGAGGGAAAAAAATATTTTTTTTCACTAATAGCATGCACCATGAGATTTCAACATGGACATGCCTGGTTAGTTCATTGTCTTTATTTGATTAAGAAGGAAAGAAAGAAAAGAATGTGATGACTATGTTCTTTACTTCAGTGTCTTTATTACAAAATAGGAAAGGAAATCATTTTGAGAAATAAGGGGTAAAAATGAAAGAAGTGCAAAAGATACGAACAAGATAAAGCTCAAGAGTCTCCCACTGAGCATTCCCCTGATGATTCTGAGAAGTAGGGCCCATGTCAGGTGAACCGTGAACAACTATTTCTTCTTTTGAGGATGTCAACAAATGACCATGCATCCTGAAATCATTTGTCAAAGTTCATTAAAAATACCTTAGAGATTTCACTTTCAAATGGAACTTGATGGAAAAGGGTAGAGTGATTCATAAGGAATGGTGAGTGAAAGATAAAAAAGGTGAGAATTATCCAACCTGGAAGATAAGGAGCCCAGTTTATTGGGACAGCATTTCAATGACATAGCTGAGAAAACTCTTTCCAATTCCCTGAAAACAGGAAAGGGCCAAGTAACATTCACAAACATGACAAGAAAATCATTTGTGGTTGTAATAAAATGATATTACACAAATGAGACACAAGGAAGCACCTATTCAATCCTGAACCATTCCAGAATTTTAAAAGAACTGTAAATGCCATTTCATATAAGTTTGCCTCGACCAAGAGATCAACCAAATCTGATGGAGCCTTTTCTGTTCCTGTAAGAGAAAAGCAAAATAAAAACAGTTACTCAAATGAACAAGAAAATTAACTAACAGAGAAAGAAAAGCAAACTCACAAGTTTTCATTCAACTGTAAAATGAGATGGAGATACAACATTTTTAAAGAATCCAAACGTGCTTATACACATTGTACTATAAAAATAGCCTTGGTCACCAAAAAAATGTACCAGTGAATGTCCATTTGACATTTGCTAATGAAAGCAAATATTCTGCGGATGTTAGAACGAACTCCTTTTCAAGTTTCTCAACATCAATGTAAAACTGCAGCCTTTGGGCCTGAACATCACTCCCAGTCACTGTTAAAGAAGCAAAATACATTAATTGCCTCAAATAGGAGTGTGCATAAACTGCACTCCAACTAAAAAAAGAAAGAGATAGTCCAAACATTCCTAAGAAAATAGCCATTCCAAGAATGCCAATTATACTATAGTACACCTATCAGAGGAGCAGTACAGATATTGGCTTAACAAAAAAAAAATACAAAATTTCTGTTGCAATACTTACAGTGTTCTTTCACCAATTTTTTAGCCTTTTTACTTGGATAACTCTCATTATGTACAGAGTTTCCCCCAAACAGAGGATTTATCCAAGCATGTTCAGATTGGATGAGATGCAGTGCATTGATCGCAGCAGAGAGGCCATTTAGCCTTTCTTGCAGCACAAGTGACATGCGCTGGTGATCTTTCAGATCTACTTCAGTCCTCAAACGAGCTGAATATTGATATATGTAACTTGCTGCCCGTCTCCAGTTATGTCGGTGCATTTCAAATGCGTAAAGCAACTTATATGGGTTCGGCTTTGCCAAGATTTCAGAACGTTCTGCCTACAAGTTTCAGTATATTAGTCAGTCTGAAAATGCTACAAGAAAACATCAGATGACTAAGTACATACCTTCCAAGCAAGCTCTTGCTCAATCTTCTCTGCTAAACCAACGAAGGGTAACTGACCATTACAAAGTACCTACAGGGTGCATAAATTATAGAAATCCTGAAATGAGTGTTTTAAGTATGGTATCTTAATGGCACTTATTGTAACTGTAGCAAAAGGCATAGTTCCTAAATTAGGGCCTCAAAATCATATTAAATAATGTTGGAAATGAAAAGGAAAATAATAATAGGAATATCAACAAGTTGGCAAAACCTTCATTGCCCCACGCTCGTAGAGAACAATTATGAAACGCCTCAAGCAGATGTACTTGTTCTCCTCATCTGGATTTGAAAGTATTGCACAATATGCATCGTATAAGTGATCAAGGTCTAAAGTAAACTTGAAGACGTTCGCCCAAAGCCGTCCTTTGATAGCAGTGTCTGATTCATTGATAACATCTGTCCCAGATGAATCATCTTTCTGACTAAGAGCTTCATCAACTTGTTCCAGAGCAGCAAGTGCAAACTGACAGGCACCTTCACTAATGTTATATTGTTCGAATATCTGCATTGCCCACTGGTAGTAATGAAGCTTCCAAGCAGCAGGTGAGGCACAATCATCTGGGAAAAAATTAGAAAAGATGAAAAATGTAATATCATTGTTTGATCAGAACATAAATCCATTCATTTGTTCCTAGAGAATCATTGATTCTCCCTTAAAAAGAAAAGAAAAGAAACTAACCAAAACCAAAATGGGGCAATCCTGCATCTTGAGACAAATCTTTCAAAGCTTTGGAAGCTCCTTGTCCAGATGAAGCTCTGAATATCAAGGTCAAAACAAAAATTACACCACAAAATCCATGCGATGGAAACTTTGGAGCACTTTTCATCAGAAGCAAGAATAAACAAAGATAATTAATGCCAGAAGAAATGCATAAAAAGAAAACTTTACAGGAGATCCACCATACAAAATTGTGGAAATTAGATGAGACAAAAATAACTGAAAGGTGGATGGACAATATTGCAAGCATGATAATCTTTAGGGAAGGTGAGGAAATAATTTATGTCTATCATTTCTTTACATTTCCTGTGGTTCAATGAATTGTGAATTTCCCTAATGATTTATATATCTACACGTTTTTGAAGGACTAGATTAACCACCACCTGATGTGAAAATATAAGAGTTAAAAGGCAACACGTTTGCTTTTGATTCCTAACATGAGTCAATTCAGATCTACACACACACACACACACACATTTAAAAGAAAAGGTCAATCCAGGCACCTCTAAAGGTACACATCAAGGGAAGGAAATATAATATCAACAACATTCTAGTGGCATAATGGATTATTAAGTACCTGAAAAAACAGCGAATGGCTTCACAAACTTTCTTCTCTTTCAACACTCCCTGGAACCCATACCTAGCTTGAGCAAGGAGGCAGCATCCTAGAAGATGATGAAGAATGCACCAATCACCATCATTATCTTGAATGCTTCTAGATACCTTCTCCCTCCGTGAATTAGCCTCCACAATTGTGAGCAGATACTTAAAGTTGGAAAATGCAGAAAAAAGAAAAATCAGCTACATGATCTCAATTCTCAAATGTTACAGATAAGTATACATTGTTGGAAACAAAATGCACGTAAATAACCTCAACGGCACCATATTGACCATGCCTAAGGAGGATTAAAGCAATCTCAGATGAACGCCTTAGGAAAGAAGTAGATTCTTCCCCAGTTTTGCCCCAGATAATCCAGCTTGTAAAGCCTCTTACTAAATTAACTATCTCTTGTGGATTTGGGAGACAATGCAAAGAAGGTTGGCTTGGGTCTCCAGAGGAAGTGTGAAATGTTAGTGAAAGTATAAAAGCCATTGTAAAATCACATTTCCCAAGTTTTTCATTCCACGATCTTCTGTCAGTTTTGTTATCTGATTGACAGAACAGAAACAGGATGATCATTTAGTTAATATAACATCAAATCAGCATCTTAATAAGACAAATAGATTACAATAAAGATTAAAAGCATCCATAGTGTGTGAATTCATCAATAATGTAATGAAAACAAAGGTTGCAGCAGTATAAAAGTTAGGATCATAATATTCACAGGAAGGTTGTCCCGAAACTAAAGATAATGCTGATAGGGGATCTGTGTTGTCAACACTTGACTGGTTTTGGACTGAGGACTTCAGTTTGCTGGACAATGGTTGCAAAACTTTTATTCAACTGCTCAGATAATTCATTCACTTGGCACAATCAAAACTATGACAAGTTTGAACTTATTTAAACTATTCACAGAATCCTGACTTGGCAAGGCCTTCAGAATTTACTTGTAAATGTTATTAAGGACATCTTGTTCTTTCCATTCATGGTTCTTATTTTCCTTTGTTTCATATCATTTGACAATCCAAGATGCCCTCTAGGGTAATCTATTTTAGATTGTTTGATTGTCTGGACTGTTAGAGAATAATATAAATCATATCCTGGGACTTCACCTAACAGCTTAAGCTTTTGGATTGAGATGGTTCTTTGACATGGTATCAGAGCTTTGATGACCAAGCGGTCACAAGTTCGAATCTCACCACCCCTTATTTATTTAATAAAAATTAAGCACAAGGTAATGTGAGCATGTGCAAGTTTCAAACCCAAATGGCTTTTACTTGAAGGGGTGTGTTAGAGAATAATATAAATCATATCCTAGGACCTCACCTAACAGCTTAAGCTTTTGAGTTAAGATGGTTCTTTAACATGAACCATGTGGAAATGTCTAGTATTCTTAGTAATAATAGATTTCCACAAACTTCCAAGGAATTTGACAGTTCAAGATGCCCTCTAAGGTCATCTATTTTAGATTGTTTGGACCATGTGGAACTGTCTATGTATTCTTGGTAAAAGTAGGTTACCACAATATTATGAGGAATTGCTCTAAATGCCTTTCATGGACTATAGGATTCAAAGAGATCAAAACTTGCAGTGGACATTCACTGTGCTTGTGTTGACTTAGGGTGTTTGAAAAGAGGCGTACTTGAACTTTTTTCATTACCAATTTTTGTCCAAGCAATGATTTCTGGGATAGTATGGCTTTTTGGCTCCTCCATTGTTTACTGCTGTAGAGGAGATTGTTAGGACATCCAATGAGATTGGCCAGCTATTATGATTAGTTTTTCCGCAGGAAGATCTATCATACTCCAATTAACATTTTTTTAACTTCTATTTCCTAACAAATCTTTTCTTTCTTAAACTAAAAGTAACTGCCTACTGATAGCCACTAAGCAGATAGCCCAAGATATGATTGCAATTTCGAACAAACTATCACTTAAATAAAAGCAATGACCAGCTCAATTAACAGGAAATGCAGGATGGTATCCCTCTGCTATCCAGTGAACAGAACCTGGCTAGCTATATCCATTTAATAGCTAATGCAGCAGACTTGTCAATTTGCAATGTAGAACCAACCTTTTAAAACAAAGCAGAATGAAAAAAGAAACTGCCACGTGATGGCAACTCAACTGATGAGCATATAATTTCCAGTTTGGAACAAACTATCACTTAAAATAAAAGCAATGCCAGCTCATTGATAAGAAAATACATGATGGTATCTCTCTAAACAGACTTACCAATTTGCAATGATGAGAGTTGGGAACTAAAATCTTCAATTGAAGGAGATTCAGAAGGTGTGGTGCTGAGGAAATGGATAATCAACCACTCAGAAACAATTTCTTGAATCATAGGAATGAATTCAAGTTGTATTCTGGATGTATCATCATGCAACATATTAATCTGCTTACAAAATGAAAGGAAACTTATTTATTCAAATCCAATAATGCATAGCAGAAGTCAGAAGCAATTTTTTTTTTGGATGGATATTTAATTTTATTAAGAAAAATTGAAGAAACAATAGAAATAAGAGGATTAGGCAGCATCTCAAAAACATAATTAATGGTTGCATGCAAGGAAAAAAAAAACATGAAAGCATAACTTATAAGATGCCAGAATCATCTATATTGCTTCATGATAATGCAAATTGTTGCAACTTTACTCTAATGCAAATACCCTATAATACGACTTCATAGTAAAACAATATAATACTAAGCAAGAACCCAATACATTGTCTAGTTAAGATAACATGATTTTGAACCATGTATCATAATGTAACCTGATTAAATATAGGCAAATATTGACAGTTACCACATCTATTGCAGACAAGAAATAGCTGGGTTTAGACCTATTAACCAAATAAAAAAGGGCATTTTGGTCAACAGGGAGGATAAAGTCTTCCAAGTTAGATAAGAATCCTGAGGCCTCAAAAGTTTAGATTTTTTTTTCTAAGTTTGCAGTTGATAATATAGGAAAGCTGAGATGCCCTCAAAGTTGAGACTTTTCCTAGATGACAGTGCTTAACAGATTAATAGGAAGAATCTATTGCAGATTATCAGGCAACCATAGAATAATACATGACCCTAATATCTGGTGATGGGTCAAAGTAGGGAGGTAGCTAGTAATCATGACTTCTGCATCATTCAGTTGCATGAGAAATGTGGAATAGCCTTCTCTGCAGTGGTAGTGAGCATTCAGTTGTCTAAAAGAGTATAGAAGTTTAGAACTTCCTTCTGTCTCCACGAGAGGACGGCTTATTCTCCTAGTGATCATTCAGTTGCATGAGAAATGTGGAATAGCCTTTTCTCTATTGGTAGTGAGCATTAAGTTGTCTAAACGAGTATAGAAGATTAGAGCTTCCTTCTGTCTCCACGAGAGGATGGCTTATTCTGCTAGTGATCATTCAGTTGCATGAGAAATGTGGAATATCCTTTCTCTCTATTGGTAGTGTGCATTAAGTTGTCTAAAAGAGTATAGAAGATTAGAACTTCCTTCTGTCTCCACGAGAGGATGGCTTATTCTCCTAGTGATGTCTAGTTAAATTATTTGCTAACAATTAAGCTTCTACTTTAACCTCCAATAATTCGTCTCGGATAAGGAATAACATGACCTACAGCTTCTTTTTTAACTGTTTTTTCATCACACAATCTTAGTCCTTAATTTAACAATGATGGTTGCATCAAATTAACATAACTAGTCAAGTAATGCCTAACTAGAGAGAAGCGTAGACCAAAAGGCAAGTGTCCTGGAAAAACATGTTGAGGGTTTTCCATTTACAACTTCTCTTTTTATTTCAGTTTTATGTTTTATGAATTCTTATTTGCCCATTCAACAGGAAGTTATTACAGATTAAAGTATTCCTTAAGTTTTTTTTAAGTTTTGACACCATGCAGTGTGCCAGAGCGTGGGTGTTCGTAGAGCGGTGGCTCAGTTCCAAGACCTCTTGGGAGGACAGGTGCAACTCTATTCATCTACATGGTGATCCAAAGGTTGTTAGGTATTTGTTTATGAAGCTCATCAATGCTGTATTGGTTTCTGTTTCCCAAATCTTGGCCTCATTATCACTCATTGGTAGTCTACAAATATATTTTCATACATTGTGAGTTTATTTTGTTGTTGCTGGTGAGCTGCTTCTTCCAAAGACAGCCCAGCTACAATAACCAGTGATACACCTCATGGCAACCCAGCAGTCCTTTGAATCTTGTTTTCTCTTGGTTTAAGCAGCCTTAAACCCTGTTAGCAATTTTATTGATACACAATCCAAAACATTACAGAAATTATACCCATTTGCAAGCATTTGAGTTGACGAGAACACCATAGATGGCAAGGGGAATGAGAAAGGGGATGTTGTAGGCCACAACCCTAAAATGCAGGATGAAAGCAGGGTAATTTATACGTTTAGTAGATTGATGAATTAGGCTCCGGTGTACAGGTACAAAGCATAGGTGCATTGTTGTAACTCTGGCCAGTATAGTAAAAGCTGAAAGTCGTCTAATAAACAAAAGCAGGCTGAAGATATATGGTAGTCACTTGAATGAATAAAAGAATTTCATTTAAAATAAAAACTATAAGGCAAGGGAGAGAAAAACTGACCTGTCCACTGATTTTCAGAAGATAGCTTACAAACAGAAGAACGTCCAATGCAGACTCAAAGATAAACTTAGCAATTTGAGAAGTAGCCTGGACCAAAATAGAAGTATTGCTATCAAATGACATTTCAGCATTTAGTTTTTGTATGATCCTCCGGGGTACAAGAAATTGTAGATAGCTTTCAATGACATTCAAAACTTTGCTCCACGATGTAGCTTTTTTGGATAAAGTATGCAGAGATAATAGCATGTCAATAGAGAACTTCCTCAAACTTTTGCGATCTGCCAGCTCCTTTTCCCAAGCAAAATCACCTCCAAGATCTGATATGTGATCTGATGATACTGATGAACTGTATCCAGTTTCCAGAATCTTCAGCAAGCGTGGAACAATTTCCTCTGATGAAACAATGGGTGTGCTAATGAGTGATTCATAAAATACAGCAGAAGCTGGTTTCCCAAGGTGCTGGCTCATACTAATAATGCATCTCAGAACTTCTAATAGAATCCCACGTTCAGACTCATCATTGGATAAATCCAATCCGAAGCTTGCAAGATTGACAAGTTCATCAGAAGAACCTAGCCGAGTAAGAGAAAGAGAACATATAGGTTAGAAACAGTAAAAGGAACATAAATATGAAAAAATGCAACAACCAAGCCTCAAACCCAAACAAGTTGGGGTTGGTTATATAGAACCTTTTTCACCATCCCATGAGATCATATATACCAAATCTGCCTCAATATTGAGATACTTTAAATCCTTCTATACCACTCCATCCAACATAAATATGAACACATGAGACATATATACATCACCTAAGAGAGTCAAACGTACCATCGATAATCATCTCGATGTTTTCCAAATCACGAAATAGAGACACTGAATTCTTTCTGACTAAACAAACAGCACCTGCAGAGGACTGAACTAACAAACCACATGGTGAATTGTTCTTGCACCAGTAATTGAAATAGCGGGTGCAGAAATTTTTCCAGTGGCAAAATACTGACATTGGACTTTCACTGACACCCTGCAAAAAAGTACACGAAATATCAGTCTGTTACAGTCTTTGAACTCCCTTCTATTCTCTGTGTGCAAAGAAAAAGGTTAAGTAATAACATACACAGACACATACAGACAAAGTTTGGAAATAATTGAATCTGTGATTAAAGGAAGAATTGAAGAAGTACCTGATTTTCAATCACTGATCGAACTTCCTTTTTAAGCCCATCAACAGTTAAGGACTGGAATTCCATATCAGTCCAGTGCCTGTGGTAATCCAGCAAAGTTGAACGAAGCACGTCATTGTGATGAACACCAGGGAGAAGCAATCTACGTATAAAGATAGAAGATACAAACGGTACAATGTTTTCCTGTAAAAATTTAAATTAAGCAAATGTAAGCAACATATCTTTCATGTGAATACCATATATCACACAGAGAAGCAGATGAAATGGGAAAAAACAAGAAGAAGAATTTGAAGCTCAGCTACTGCATGGAAGTGAATATGGCACTGAGCTAAAGCCAGACAAAATATTGTACTAGAAAAATGCAATTGAAAACAAGTTTAAAAAAAATGGTGATCCTATACATCCAGTGCCTTTTCACATGACCATATAACTCTGTTCTGTCTCTCTTGAACTTTTGACAGCACCCAGAGCCACAGAAGGGGGGGTAGACATTGGGCATCCACCTACTTGAAACCACGAGGACAAATAGAGCAATATTCATATTCCAATCTCATCAGTATTCAGTTTAAACTTGATCATGCATTTGATTATGATTTCTGGCATTTTTTGATCATCGATATGGAAACTGTACACAAAAACTAAGAATGGAATGTTGTATTGTTTGTAATGGGGGAAAACTAGAAAAGCACTCAAATAGGACCCAACAACGCATTAGAACTCTTTCCCTTTTGTGTGTATGGGTGTTGTTGTAGGGGGAGCTACTAGGTAGCATTTCAATCCTGGTATGTCAAGCCAGGAAAGCCATGGGAAGCGAGGAGCAGATAAGACTAAATACAGCAATGGGACAAAAAAAAAGAACAACTCCATCAAAGGGCTACCTAGTTTTATTCCAATTGAAGTGGGACTTGGGGATTGAGGTTTTGGAGATAGTAATGACTTCAGCAGTACAAATTCATCACAATAGTCTAAAATTCAAAAGGCATGCTAAATGGCAAGGTAACAACACCTTCATAGATGAAAATAATGAATATGTAATCCAAAGAAGATCATCTGAAGAAAGTTCGGAACTTTGAAATAGCTGCTCAGCAACAAATTCTTCCTGCAAAGTATAGCAGCGGGCATCTTCCCTGACAATAAGTTGAGAAAGCTAAGCTTCAATAAGATTCTTGAAGACATGAGTTCAGTGCCACATACATGGGGTTTGGATAGCTAGATCAATGTATTAATCAGGCAATTACAAAAATAACAAACACAACAAGAGCTCATGCTATAATTGCAAGAATCATGTAAATAAAGTATGACCCTTGGAATAAAAAAACCAGGTTAAATAACTTGATTCAATCATTACAATCAAGAACTTTAAATAGCCAGACCAACTTCAAAAAGAGAACGGAAAAGGTGCTATAAAGGAAGAGGGAAATGAAAAATAACTAGCAGGGACTCTTAACAGATGAGTTTTAAAAAACAACTTCTGGGTTCCAAATGAACACATTGATGCCAAAATCCAAAAAGCGAATAAACTTACATATCAGTATGAAACAATTTATGAGATAGCAATCCGTTGTCTTTTAATATCCATATCTTGTCTGAAGTGAGTTTGACATCGATGCATTCCCCCTGATAAAATCAAGCAAATAGCAATAAATAAATCTTACCTAAGAGAACTACAGTAGACAAACAATGATCCAAGAAAATATTGTTTACCTCCTCAAGAGGAATATCTTGCATTGAAGACTCTACTGACAAAACAGCCTTGTCCCCCAAAGTACAGTGAAGGCGATAGACATGAATCATCTCCCGCCTAATGTCCTTTTGTAGTTTGACCAGACAAATAATCAGTGTTACCACAATTGATTAAACAAAAAGTAAACAAACAACTTTGCAATCTGTAACTAGATGCTACTAATATTACTTTTGTTCCGGGGAAGTTAAAATAACACACAACACAGTACCACAATTCAACATAGAGACATTAGTGATGAAATTGACTCATAACTCATTAGGCACTTTCAAATCGCAAAAACATTAAGCATTCCAATCACACTTCTCCAATTGACCACAACTAAGCCCATAGATTCTATGAGTGTTATCTCCTCAATGCCACTTTTCTTTTGCATGATAAATCCTAGACGCCAGCCACACTAAAGCACTTTTATCCCATTCAAACTACTAATAGCATCTTCTCCATCCTTGTGTCATTAAAGTTGCCACCATATGTTTATTTGAAGTTCTGCTTAACCCAAAACTCATTTACAGGGTGTTCATAACAGCAAAAAATTTCAGCTTGCCCTAACACTAGTTCATCGATCAGAATAATGTCATCACTAAACAGCATGCATCAAGGGATATCACCTTAAATTCAATTAGTTTTATAAGACCGAAGCAAAACAATAAAGGAACTTCCATTAGTACTACTAGTTCTTATTTATCCTTCATGTGTGTCTTATTGAATTTGTAGAGAATCTCCCTTCTTCTCTAACACCCACTGAAGAACTTCCATCAATACTCCATCAAAAGCCTTCTCTAGTTTGATTAAAACCATCCAGTCTCCTCTCTTCTTTCTCCATTTCTCCATGGAACTCCTTATATGAAAGATGGTCAGGATAGTCTATTTCTAGTAAAACCAAATGGTATTTCAGATATCATTGTGTCATACGTTAATTTGCTGCCAGACAGTCTCTTGTAAAGCTTCCTAATGATAGGTCTAATGCCTCAATAGTTCGTTCAACTTTAGATATCACCCTTGTTTTCATAAAATGGAGCAAGGAAGCTCCTGCAATTTTGATGCATCATCTTTGTACTTCATATCTTCGTGAAGAGTTTGGTTTTGTCAACTGTAACACCTCATCCCACTAATAATTTAATATATTGGAAAAGTGCACTCAAAGAACTGGATCATTACGTCATCATATCAATAAGTGGGTCACTGGTAGGAAAAACGTTTAGTTTTGTAAATGTTTTTACCCATAATATCTCAAAAAGGAAAGAGGAAAGCACAGATTTGTTACAATTTAAATGGTTTAAGCAAGTATACTAAGAATAGAAATTTGGTTAATTTATTTTTATTCCCATAAAAAAATGTGCAATAAACTTCAGTATCTACACTTTTCAAACCACAATAGTGTAATATATTTTTTCAGTAAAGGAAACAGCTAATTTAAAAAGAAAAGGGAAATGAATAGCCTTTTGCTCCATGAATACTGACAGGATCATTGACAAGGAGAAAATGAGACACCATAAATTACCCACTCCAACCTTTAACCAAGCATATAATTATTAGTCTCATACTCGGTTTAGAGAAAAATACCAAATTATGTCTACACAAGACAGCTAATGGAGTTATGCTTGCATCTTCCTTAGCTTCACCAACCCACAATCTGGCAAATGTCACACCTGAGTAAAGAAATATAGAAGGAAACATGAAAAGGTGTGAATGATGTTATGCTAGAGCCAACAAAAGGGGGAAAAGTCATAGGAGTTGCCTTCTGAATTTGGAATGCCCAATGCATGACTTAAAATCTTGCTGCGGAAGGACAAGTTCCATACTCGTAACATCCCATCAGAATGAAGCACAAACAAAAGTTTTAGCCCATGTGCCTCTGATATTACCAAATCCTGCACAGCTCCAACCATCCTACCCCTGCATGGGATTTAGCCCTTTTAAATTTTATCAAAATACAAGAGACACAAAAAAAAAAAGACAACAATACAAGTATAAATATTTCCAGGTACATAACCGGTATGGATGTGACCAAAAAAGTTATTATAATTTATAGTGTGGAAGAAATTAACTTCAGAATTAATAAAAAAGATGATGACTTAATGTTGCTCGTGTTATGATCAATGATTGTTTCTTCCTTTTTTGTTGATAAAAAAAGAATCATTAAGAAAAGAAATTGTTTTGGTTGAGTAATAAAATTGCAAGTGCATAAAGCATGCAAACTCGAACATGATCAGTGCATGGAGATAACAAGATGGAGGAGTAAAAACTATTCCTATCTGTTTACAATGTCAAGAAAATTTAACAGAGATTCAAGAAAAACTTGCTTTGCAGGAGAAATGAAGCATGATAACAAGTTGATCAAAACAATGAACTCAACCTCACAATATACTAGCTACACTTTACTAATAATGTCGCTACCCAGTAACCCGGATATGGTCCAACCAAAGAGAGTATTAGAAAGAAAACCTACCCTTCAGTATTTTCATGAAGGTTTTTTTTTTCTTTGGCAAGACCAACCTTGCACCTACCTCGTTAACAACAAACTTACAATCAGAACAAAAAATGGACTTTGGAAAGCTCTTATAAATTATATCTTCTAATTGGGCCCCAAATGCATCTCCTTTCCTTTTGATCAACTCAATTCAAAAGGCAAAGGCACCCTCTCGGGATTTGACAAGATTGAAACTAACAGCTCGGTAAAGGTAATGATGTCACATAAGGCCCTGCTACAGATACTCGCTTGTTTTTCAAAATAATGAGTCAAGGATACATTATTCTATAGCTAGGAACAAGTGGCATATGCATTTCAATCAAGGATACATTATTCTATAGCTAGGAACAAGTGGCATATGCATTTCAATCTTTGAGGTGAGTCTTGGTCCATACCAAACAGTGAGAAGGATATATTATTGCAAGAACATGCAAGTATAGTATGAGGAAGGACATTTCATGGAGAGAAATGTTAGTACCTTGACATGAAACCCCACAAACGACCGATCCCTGAATCATCCCGCAACTCATTCACAAAACCTAACAAAAAAAAACTTAGGGAACCATCCACGTGTGCAACAAAATAAAAGAAAAGGGCATAAAATCTTGCAAGAAAAAGTGACATTCGGTTACCAGGGGTACTATGGTGAAGCAATCCAAGTTGAAAATAAGCAACAGATCCATCAATTCTACCTACTGCAAGACATCCAGCGGTGGCTGCTACACTAGTTATTGCCGCAGGCTCGGAATTACTGGAATCACGATCATTCAAACTAAACTGGGTAACCTCATCCCTTGGTAAAACAGGCAAGGAAGAATAAGCAGTAATGTTTCGGAGTTTGATAAGATAAGCGACTCCCGAAATTGTCAATGCATAGAGCAAGTATGGATTTGTAGTAGAGAAAGCAGGCATCTGCATTCACAACACAGTCAATACCGCAAAAAACAATAGAGGAAAACAGACAGACATAAAATGGGGCAAAAAAAATGTCATGCAACTGAAATTAACTACACCAATACCTGGCTCTGATTCTGACAAACATAAGCGAAAGGGCAAAGGGCATGGGGAAAGGTAATTCGCAACCCGGTTGTCCCGGGGAAGTCTTTAGTAGCAGAGAGTTGAAGTAACTCGAGAGTTTTAGGCTGGGACTTATGAATCCTCCTATTAATTGCAATTCCAATTAATGCAGGTCAAATGTTTGAACAAATGCCATAAAGGAAAAAAAGTGAAAGAGAGAATGAAATTAAATGTACCAAATGAAAGAGAGAGGAGGATCGCCAGTGATGGAGGAGGAGCCATAATCTTCAGTGAGAGAAGTTGTAATAGTAATGGAAGCAGCAGTAGCAGAAGAAGTGGTTGATAAATCAGCGTCGCCGACGTCGGGGACAGATATGTCGATGAATTTGATGGAATCAGTGCCGATAATGGGAACCTCCATCCCCCCCCTGGCACTCATAATTTATTTCTTCTTCTTTCTATCAAGCTGTCACTGCTATTGATTGATTTGAGAGGACGGAAAAAATGGTGAAGACTGGTTAAAACCCTAGCACTAGAATCCTAGTGCAGCACAATAGAGAGATGGGTTTTACGATTTCTTTCTTTTGTCCCCGCTTCCCCCTTTTGTTTTCGTGTTTTTCGTTGTCCTTTTTGCTAGCGCGGTGGTAAGACTCCACTTACGTTAGAGGTGGTTTGATATCGTTTTTATTTTCTGTTTTCATTTTTTGTTTTCAAAGATTTTGAAATAAGATATAAAATCGTTTTTGGTTTTCAAAAAAAATGACAGCAAATTTGTGTGTATTAGGGAGTTTAGTACATTTCAAAAGTGTATTATACTTAAAAAAAATTAAATTAATAATTTTATTAGTGTTTTTTTTATAATTTTGATGTGTTTATATTAAAAATAAAAAAATAATATAATATATTTTCAAATAAATATAAATTTAAAAAGTATTTTATATTATAACATTAAATACACATGAAGTAGCTTTTTGTTTACAAGGTGTGTCGTGCAGCACCCCATGTT
>Ga0325411_1003094_pt1 | contig 18724 bp, 13 predicted proteins | sample PopdelMetagenome_13_FD_206181 | JGI IMG/M metagenome (GOLD analysis project Ga0325411, IMG submission 206181) | Populus deltoides microbial communities from Bellville, Georgia, United States - Xylem-PdIQD-R4 | ecosystem: Host-associated > Plants > Phyllosphere > Stem > Wood/Secondary xylem...
GCCTGGTTTTCGCGTCGGGACAACTGGGGCAGTTTGCAAACTTCGAAAGTCGCTTTATGGGTTGAAACAGGCTCCTCGGTGCTGGTTTGCTAAACTCTCAACCGCCTTGACGAGCTATGGTTTCCAGTAATCTTATTCCGACTACTCATTATTCACATATCTGCAGGGGGAAGTACAACTTAGTGTTCTTGTGTATGTTGATGATCTTATCATCGCTGGCAATCGTCCGGGTGATATACAGACATTCAAAGATTATCTCAGTGCTTGCTTTCACATGAAAGATCTTGGCTGCCTAAAATATTTTTTGGGAATTGAAGTGGCGCGCAATCCTGCTGGTTTTGTTCTTTGTCAACGCAAATTTGCACTTGACATTATTTCGGAGGCCGGTTTACTAGGGGCTCGACCAGTAGCTGTTCCTTTAGAACAAAATCATCAACTTGCTTTGTCCACTAGTACAGCATTAGCCGATCCGGAACAATATCGTCGCTTGGTAGGACGATTGATTTATCTTTGCTTCACTCGACCCGAACTATCTTATAGTGTGCATATTCTATCCCAATTCATGCAATGCCCACGGGAGGAACACTGGGAAGCTGCTCTGCGGGTGGTCCGGTATCTTAAGGGTAATCCGGGTCAAGGTGTATTTCTTAGTAGTGAAAGTGATCTTCGGCTACACGGGTGGTGTGATGGCGATTGGGCCGGTTGCCCCCTTACTCGACGATCACTTACTGACTGGATAGTTTTTCTTGGTAATTCACCGGTATCTTGGAAAACCAAGAAACAACACATTGTCTCTCGCTCCTCCGCCGAAGCAGAATACCGATCTATGGCCATGACGACGTGTGAGTTGACTTGGCTTAAAGCTTTACTGGAAAGTCTTGGCGTGTCTCATCCGACTCCTATGTCCCTTCATTGTGATAGTCAATCAGCCCTTCATATGTTGCAGAATCCTGTGTTTCACGAGCGCACTAAGCATATTGAGGTTGACTGTCACTTTATACGTGATGTCATTGTGGCTGGGAGTATTACGACTAAATTTGTTACGTCGTCATTACAACTTGCCGATATATTCATAAAAGCCTTGGGAAAGCAACAATATGAATTTTTATTGCGCAAGTTGGGCATCCGAGACCTTCATGCTCCAACTTGAGGGGGGTATTATGGAATATCTAAATATGGGATGAGTTGATTGTAATATTATCCTATTGTGGAATGTGAATAGTCTTAGGCATGTATTTAGGCATTAATTGTGGACATTTAGGGATTATAAAAACCCTAATACAATACACGCAGACCTTAAGGGTTTTTGGGGCTGCAACATTCCTTCTCTACTGTTTTATTATTCCATTGTTTTATCAAAGCAAGAGATATCATGCCTACAAAGGAGATCTACATGGCTTTTCTTCCGTCATTTTCGGAACATGGAGATGTTGGTTGAGCTGGGCGAATTGCCACTACAATGCAGTTCGCAGGATTCCAGCCGATCTTGGAGTCTTGTGCATTGCTTGTTGAGGCATTTGGGCATGCTGGTGGTCCTGATCAGGCAAGGAATAACTGGCTAATGGTAAAGCTTGGACACCAGAATGATTGCAGCTTATAAGAAAAAGAATCTGTTGGGTAAGGCTAGTGTCTGTTTGTTTACACAGCCGCAGCAACGTTTAAAGCAAACTGTAGATTTAGATTATTTGGTAATGATAAAACACAATTTATTATTCATGTAGGATCTATGTAAATTTTGTCAAAACCACAGGTTTGTGAAAAGCAGCTCTCAACTACTTTCCGCAAACCTGTGGACATAGTGGAGAGTTTCACCCTCCACTATTCACGTGAAAGTGGAGTCACTCTTCACTGTTGCGGCGACCCGGTCTAAATTTTTAAATGTATTGAACCAGGTCCGACCTAGTTAAAAAATAATAATTTTTATTTTTATTTTTAATTGTGTTTTATTCGAAAAATTAGAAGAATATCACTTGATGACGTAACATTTGTAGAATTTGATCACAATCCCAATTTTGTTTCTGATGATATTTTATCTGATATTGTTGCGCGCTTAAAAAACCAAGAAAATTGTAGTCCTTGTCGGATGGATTTCATACGTGATGAAATTGTAGATAGTTTAATGGAACAATAAAAAATATTTTATATAAGTGTTATTTATTTCATGATGTAATAGCAGTAATTAAATTTACAATATTTAAATTAAAAATCATCAATATATATATATATATATATAATTATTTTATAAGCTCAATTTGAAAAGCATTATTTTAACCAAACAAATTAAACTATTTTTTTTGTTAACCATAGTTTTAACCAAACATATATAAATATCAAACCAACCTTAACTAAAAATACTTTTTAAAAAATTATTTTTTTCAAATCACACCATAAAAACTACTACAATACTTCACACTTCTATTGTCTTTGAGCCTGGACTTGCTACTTGCATTGTCCTTGTCGAGTGGCTGATTACAGCTGGTTGATGAGGTTGAGAAGCTATTGGATAGGATTTCTGTGCAGGACGAGGCTTCTCCTCTCAAGATTCAAGTTAGTCTTTGTGCTATGTATGCATGAGCTAGGGTCGAGAAGAAGGCTCTTCAAGCTCTGGGGGTTCTGGAAGCTAAGGAGGACTGGGGGCGCATGATTTCAGAGGGTTGTTGGTGGGCTTATCGCTGGTGGGTTTGTGCAGGAGGCTTGAAGGGTATATGGGTTGATGGAGGCCCAGAGATTTGCTTCAGAGCATCTAAAGGTTGCTCTGATGGCATCTCCAGCTTTTCCCCGCAAGAGACCATCGTTATAGTTTGCAGTCTCGATTCTCGAGCTTTTGGCACACTAGTGATAATCAAGAGGATATTTTGGCAGTCATATATGAAAGTCGAACACTACCTGACAAGCAGGATGGAGCGTCCTTCCAACCATATTCCATGAATTTTGCTTTTATTCATGTGCCCATGCTGGTGTTATTCAGGAAACCGAATCATGATAAACTGGCCCTTTGTAATAATTAATTGAAAGAAGCAGGTTGGTTCATTTTGTATTAGCTAAACGTGTTGCTTTACATGCGCTATGATATTAATTCTCTGTCAGATGCTGGATTGCCTTGCGCTCTTACACACATTATCCACACAAGACTGGAGGCATACCCATAGACATCTTCGTACCCTATGTTTTTCTTTGACTGATCTTACGAGTTGAGGTTATGCTCACACAGCAATAATGCACACGCGCAATCCCACCATTCATGCCTGACAGTTTCTGGATCCAAGTTTTTCTTTTCTTCTATGTGAGATTTAAAGAGATCTTGATGCGACTAGATTCTGAAGACATGTTATTCCTACAAGCAGGAAGCTTTCATACATTGATATTGTTAGATTCTATTAGCATTCTCCTTTAATGAACTCGTTCAGCCGCTTCAATTCTCTACCCTGCTGCTCTACCACAGCTCGAACCACATCTACCATGGAAACGATCCCAGCTATCTTTCCATCTATGACAGGAACATGCCGAATGTGATTGTCTGAAATCAAGATTTTAATTTCCTTTCATCACGACATCATCAAATTCAATAAAAACTCTAATTTATATTACATGTAATCTAAAAACATGAATTCTTCGCATCATAAATACCTGTCATCAGCTTCAATGCTTGTAGAATGTTTGTGTCAGATGCCACAGTTATTAACTTGTTCTGTCGAGCATTGAAATTAAAACATCTTTAGATACGAGAATTGTTACTCTATAGCCCCCATACAAAAGTAGTTCAAGAAATAACCTCATCTGTCATAATTTCCCCAACTCTTGTGTATTTAGATGATCTCCCTTGTGCTGTTATCTTCCTCAGATAGTCTGCTCAAGCATCCGTACAACCACCATTAACAGAAATTAGATTAATATCTACTTCATCATATTGTGTAGTTCAGTAAAAAAATTTATTTAGTTTCCAATGTTATTTTGAAAATCTTGGCAGTACAAACATTACCTACACCATCGAAGTCAATTTAAAGTTTTTTCTCTCCCGAAGAATTAGAATTAGAGATAACTAGTTTATAGACCCACAGATAGGATAATTTTTTTTTGAAACATAACAAAAAATTATTTAGGTTATAGAACTATTTCATATTATTATTAAACTTGTTATAGTAAGTTAATCTTGAAATTTTCTAATATGATTAAATAATATAGAAGTTACTTTGAAATTACTCAATCAACTTATTAAATTCAAAACAACTCAACTAACTAATAAAAATAGTTTGAAAATAAAATTAAAAAAAATAATGAAATTAATAAGAAAAAAATCTCTTAACCTGACTCTTTATCTAGATTAGATTTAAAGTTAAACCACGTAGGAGCCAGATGATTGTTAAAAAAAATTCTAAGGATGAAATTTTAAAAAATGATGAAATTAAAAATTTTTAAAAATTCACTGTTCATCACAGTGAAGCTCGGTGATGTTTACCAAGTCTTTTAAATGTCAAGTTTATTTCTCGTTGTTGTCTTTCATTACAACAAGGATAGAGGATGAATGCCTGACTGACAGTGTAATTCAATCAATGTAAAGTAGGGTTATTCAGAAATCAGGTACCTCTCTCTGTGATAATTCCTGCGATAAGCTCTCGTTCTCCTAAGACTACCAGTGACCCAATATTATTCTGCGCCATCTGCAAAATTTGATCTTAGCAGTAATGTTTGTGTACTATACAGAGAAACTTCATTCTTCAGGAGAACTGTTTCAGCTTTATTCATTATAAACCTACATTCTTCACAGCATCATAAACGGTGTCAGTGGTGCGGCACCCGAGCCAAGAGCCAACCTTTTCTTCTCCCTTTGTCACCAGTACATCTGCCACTGTTAAATTCTCTAGTCCTTTCTCTCCCACTGGAGGAGAGGAGGTCACACATCCAGAATGTGATAATATCTTTCTCCTCTCAATTATGTCTCTTAGATGAGGATGCCTTAGAATTGCCACTCTGAGGGTTTCCTGGCAAGATCTTACTCCCTGGACAAGTCCTTGCATTTCAACACTGTTCGCTGAAAAATGAAAGTTCAAAGTATTGTCCACTGCAAGAAAGTGGCTGACAGGATTTGTGATTGCCTAAATGAAGGTTTGAAATAAAATTTGTTAAACTAAACTAAAATGAGAATTATCTTACCTATGAGGAAGATTAGAGAGCTTGAAACGATCGATTAGGCGATCTTGTAACTGTGAAGTTATGAGATGGATGCAACCGGCCATAAATAGCATTTTTCAAGGAGAAGACAGAAGAATGTCTACCTTGCAAAGTTCTTTTCTTGAATGATAGGATGAAGGAAGGAAGAATATTTGTCCGATCTTTTTTCTTGTTTTGTAGGTTGCTTCTCTGGTAGGCATGGTACAATGGTAGTATTGGCAGCTAGCAAACCAAGAGGTTGCATGCATTGCTTAAACCTTTTTGCCATGCTGAATTACGTGCTTACGACAAAATAGTCATCGTTGCAGTATTGGTATCTTTATCGTAGAGTCAAGGAATTTCTATTTCTTTTATTCTAGATTAAAACTGAAATCGATCACCGGCAATCTATAGTCTGAGATAACACATGTATCATGTGGATGGAGTTATAGCTATGCCCTACAAACAGAGATTTTGCAAAGTATATACTTGGAATGCCTTTAGGAGAAAAGTACCCTGGTTTCTCAGCAAAGGAGACAACACAGTGACAACTTGAAAACTTAAAGCAGAACGAGAGAGAAATACAAAACTTGAAGATGACAAATTGAGATGCTAGACCTGAGAGAGAAGGAAGATCTGTCTAAAGAATCCCGAATTTCTCTCGTGTAAAGGCTAGCCTTTGGAGAGTAAAGGAGGCAAAAGGAGAGTGAATTTGAAGACGGAAACAGAAAGGTCTCAAAACCTTTCCAAGGTATCAAATAAAAACTTATTAATATTAATACCGCATTTCTCTACAAGAATTAAGCATCAACGCAGCCAACCTACATCTATATCCTTCGTTATACTTTTCATTTTCTTTAATCAAATCATCTATGGCAGACCAGAGGCCATTCCGCTTTCGGCTCCCTTGGTTATCAGCACCTACTCCTACAGCTGAACCCCAACCTCCTCGTCCTAGAGTTGAAATTCAAGCACCAGCACGGCCAATCACCACCATCCCCATTCAACGGCCACCTTTCCGACCTGCTGGGATAACCCCAGCAACGACTCCTACTACTCAGACTACAGCACAAGAACAAACTGAAACTCAGCCAGTGCCACCACGTCGTGCAGCCATTGAGTCCCAAGTCAATTCCCAACCAGTATCACAATCTCGAGAAACACGGGCTGCCTCTGTGCCACCATCACCATCTCGTGAAACTCCACAATCAAGAGCTGCATCTGTGCCCCCATCACCGTCTCGTGCGAAAACTCAATCCCAAGCCGCCTCTCAAACCCAGTCACCATCTCGAGCAACTCCACAATCAAGAGCTGCATCTGTGGCTCCTTCTCCTTCTCGCACCACTTCCCAGCCCCAATCAGCAGCAGCAGTGACGGTCCCCCAAACTCAATCCCCGTCTCGTTTGGCCACTCAAGTTCCAGGTAGAAAATCTCCACAGCTCTCTTCTCCATCTAAGACAGCTACCCAAGTGCAGCCAACAGTTTCTCAGTCCCCATCAAAGAAATTACAACTAGCAACACAAGAGATCTCTCAGCCTCCTCCCAAGTCTACTCAATCCGACAGTACTCAACAGGAAGAAACAAAAGCAACACCTGCAGCAGAGCCCGTACAAGCATCAGATGCTGTGACAGCACCACCACCAACTCCTGAGCCAGGACTTGAGACGCCTGCATCATTACAAAAATCAGATTCCAGGACCATAGGTGCTGATCATCCTACGCCTCTTTCACAACCAGTGAAACGAACAAAGGAAGATATTTTTGAAAGAAAGAAGACAACGACCATTAGCCCTAATGGGGAAACTATCAAAACAGCAAGAACCCGGTCTGCCTTTGGCGAATCTCATCAAAAAACATCCATGTCCAACGGAGAAAAAGTTCCCCTGCAAAAAGAAATCAGGGAAGATATTTCCAAGTTTGTTCATAACCTGGGAATGGAGCACATGGAGCATCCCATAGGAGAAAAGCCTGTCAGCGTTGTTACTCTAGCAGGTGAAAACAGAGGAGCTACCATGTATGTGGGCTCTGAATCATCAAGAAAGGATGGGTCAGTCCACATTCATCGTGGTTATAAGATCAATCCAGATGAGAGCAGCGAAGCTACTACTGATGGAGAAGGAAGCTCGAGGGGTAGAAGCTCCAAAGATCTGCTGACAAAAGAAGATCCGGCAAGGAAGGCATATATTAACAGTAACACACAAAGTGTCAACAACTCGATATTGTTTGAAACTTCAGTAAGCGAAAGAAGCCCTGGTGTACAGCTGAGTCTCTCTTATAACGATGAAGAGCCCAGCAAGAACAGCAATAAACCAGTGCGTCTGGAGACTCGCAAGGCTGAATTCCAAGTCACCCCTGCTGAGAAGCTTAGTTATGAGCCGAAGGTAAGAAGACGATGCCTAAGAGGGCTTTTCTTGGAATCAAGCGACTCCGACCCTGATAATCCAGAAAAGCCTCGAAGACATGGCTGTCGCTATAGTTGTGGGCAGAAGAGAAAAGATAAGGACATAGGGGTTCTCTGACCTGGTAAACGATGACTTCGATACGATTATCTACCAACAAAAACATGCAATATGTGCATGACATTAACGATATTTTACAAAAGTGATAATAAGGATGCAAGATCATCCAGAAAGTAATGTTTATGTATAATACTTTTGCATCACATGTTAATGAAATGTTTCGTTCACTGTAATTCGCAACTTAACATCAAGATTCAGTATACAAACTTTCCAATATACAAAGAAAAAAATTTAGAAGTTCGTAGAATATGTGAAATAAAATTCCATAAGTGAAGAAGTTACAAACTTGAGGTAGCTGCTGCAGAACTACCTTTCTGCGGATAAACAAATGCTGCAACTTACATAGAGACCACGAAGGCCGCTGCTGTTTACATAAAATTAATGCTGATGATAAAGTGCAAATCCTAGATGCTTCTTTTAAAGGGAATATATACAACAAAATTTTCAGGGAAGGATAATGTGAATATGGCACAAGATGGCAAAAGAAAATGATCATTCACAAGCTGGTTTAGTGTCAAAGCTACTCAAGCAGATTGCAAAAGCTTGGAAGGCAGAGAGGGGGTATCGATAGTCCATGGTGAAGATATCTTTCCCAATCTTTCCAAACTGCAGAATGACTTTTTCTTGCTCTTCTACTGGAACATTTTGGCAAGGCTCCACAGCTGCCACCAGCTGGAAATTCTTCACAGAGGCCACTGTAACACGCCCTTTGAAATTTAGACACCAACACTGCAACTGCTCATGCCATCTAGGAGCTTTATTTTTCAAAATCAGGGGATCATTTTTGCTGCAAAGTGAATCAGATGACTCAGCAAGGCTATTCGAGCTGAAATCAATAGGTGGTTGCTTTAGTTTTGAAGCAGACAATGGAGAAGATTGCTCATTGCTAGGATTATTGAATTCCGATGGAGTAGGAGCTATTCCCCCTTCTTGAATAGCAGAAATAGGGATCGAGTGAATGGTGCAATGCATTCTCCTTGGACCTCTGGTACGAAGGACATTAAGCTCATAAGAAACGGTGGCCACATTATAATTTCTAGCAGCAACCCCTGGAGACACTTGGATGGAACGAACTTTACGCTGCGGCTTACAATTGGATTTCATTGCAGGACATGGAGTCTGACCGTCGTAAATGGTGAATTTGGTTCCCAGGAAATTAGACCTGTTCAGAATTTCCCAATCAATTCCACAAAAGAAGAATGAGGTGGTGCAAAGACAAGAAAACCAAAAGGATAAACCATACCTCAGTTTTCCAACATAGGTATTGCTGGTTTGACAGAAATCACTTCCAGCAAATGATATCCGAAAATCTGTGCTTGTCGCCTTCCTAATCTTCTTTGCTGCTAATAACACTTTATTCATATCACCAGACAAAGCTGAAATTCGATAAGTGACATCAAATTAGCAGTCAAAAAACACATAGTTTAGCTTACTAAGATTAAAAACACACCATCACAGTAGAAAATTTCAAAGAAAAAAATTCACGGCTGACTGTATAGTGAATCAAATAACTCAAAAAATAGACCCATTGCAATAACAATCTTTCTATTTCAAAAATTCAAAAAAAAAAACCATTAAATTAACACAAGAAAGCATAGAGTATTTACCAGGACTGAGACCCAGATACAAAAGATAAGTAGAAGTGGCCCTTTCCCTCTTAATAAAGCATTGAATTGGAGCATCTCTCGGCCCCGGCTGATCAAAAAACAAAAAAGAACCCCCAAAATAACATTAACACCTAACAGTTCACAGAAATACAAAACAAAAAAATTAAAAAAAGGGTTCTCTTTTTTCAAGTCACCTGCTTTAGTGAGATGGGAAAAGTAATGCAACCACACTGTTCTGGGGTCTTAACAACAGTTTTAGTGATTTCTCTCCAAGACTTACAAACAGAAGCACAGGCAACAACATCTCTTCTTCCAGGCCATGAAGTTTCACTGTCTTCAACTCTCTGAATCACATCATGTAGCAATTCAGGCGGCAAATTAGCCCACGGACTCTGTTCTTCAATCAACTCGCTAAACAACTCAGACCCACCTCCTAATTCAGGCGCAATATAAGCTCTCCCTCTTCGATTTGTTCTGTTCCTCTGTAACTTTCCCATCGAAAATGTGGTAGAAATGTCATCTCTAATCTCCTTTAACTTTCCCTTAAATGACATCTTGATCACACCCGAGATCTGATTAGCAATTTCGGTTTGGAATTAAAAGAAAGTGAGACAGGCAAATTCATGCATGTGATTACAGACAGTTAGACAAAGTCGTGGGAAATGACGAAATTCTGAGGAGTTGGAGATCGGGACGAGGAATCTAAGGGAAGTCTGCCAATGTCTTGGATAGAGCAAAAGCTGTCTTTATTTTCTTTTGTATACGTGGAGGAGTGACACGACGGCAGTTGTGAAGTTAGCCACCAGGACCTGAGGCGGAGGAGCTTTTTTCTGAACAGAGGGACTGGCACAGCCACACACTCACTCACTCTGCTTTTATTTTTCTCGGATCTCGAATTCTAATCTTTCGGTCCTTTCTTTCCCTCTTATTATTGAATCGTTTTTTTATATAATCTTTTGTAGCTGCTTTTTTTAATTTATTTTTATTTTTTGAGGTTTTGTCAGTTAATTTTATCGTGGAGTGTTTGTGTGTGATTTTCTTGGACAGGATACTAAATTCGTTCTGACGTGTTAGGTTTGTATTGGGTATGCTGGCTTCATTGACACGGGCCTATTACACGTGGTAGTGATCAAGCGGTCTAATAATTGCCCACAAAATCATATGAATAATGATTTGTTTATTCTTTTTATTTACAATTATTTTAAATTGTATTTTACTTAAAAAAATATTAAATTAATATACTGTTTTAGTATTTTTTTATAGTTTTAATATGATGATGTTAAAAATAAAAAAATTATTTTAATATAATTTTAAATAAAAAAATCTTTAAAAAACATATTTCATAACAATTTCAAATACACAGAAAATATAAATTGATCGTGGTGGATTAATTGGTTTTTTTTTATAAACCGGTCATTTCTAAATTAATAAAAGTTTTGAAATAGATTTTGAATTTTATTTTTTAAATGTTAAAACTTGCAGAATGATGTATAAGGCAAGAAATTTGTCAATAACGTTGACTGGACCAATATATGTGTCTAAAAAACTTATTTTTATATATCGATTTGAGGGGGGAGTTCATATATACAATACAACGAAATTAAATTATAATATGCAATTAATAAAATATGTTTTATTATTTAATTAAATTACGTTAATCTCCGCATTGGAAACCCTAATTCCTTTATATTTGATAAATTAACAAGTGTCCTTTGTTCAACATCAAACGAATTACCACCAAGGTATATTTTTGGAGTATTATATATATATAGTGACGCCTCGTGATTCCTTTAAAAGATTCGTGGGTTAATCAAAGAATATTATTGTTATCTTAAAGAAATTCCAAATTCTTATTAAATATGTTTAGGAAAGGTTGTATTTTTAAATATTTTTTGTTTTGAAATATATTAAAATAATATTTTTTTTATTTTTTAAAATTTATTTTAATATTAGTATATAAAACACAAAAAATAATTTAAAAAATTATAAAATGACAGTTCAACAACGCCAAACAATTACTTTATTTTTAACATCTTACTAATGAATTGTCTTGAAAATTGGTGTGGAGTGAGTTTCCAAGTACTTGTCTATCTTCAATAACTCAATGCAAGGTGTTTTTTTTTTAAAAAAATAATTTTTAATATTAATATATTAAAATAATTTAAAAATTAATAAAAGATATTAATCTAATAATTTTTTAAATAAAAAAATATTTTTTAAAAAAATCACAACTACAAAAACAATCACTATATTTGAGAAAACAATGACAATTGCTTGAAATCTTATGATTACCTTCTTGTTACTGTTTTTATAACCGATCCAGTAAATTAATATCTTATTTGATATTGCGATTAAATTGTGTTTTAATTTTTTAGTTTTAAATCAAATTTTATTTTGATATTTTTTAATTGTTTTGATATGTTATTGTTAAAATTAATTTTTTTAAATACAATATAAACCGTTTTCCCAAACACTCATAAGAGTCCATGCAATTTTATTTTTTTCATTATATCTTATTATATAGTATATCTTTTCATCACATTGGTCCTAGCTATGGAGGCCGCAGGCAGCTTTCTTATATATATATATAAACTAGCTTTTTTGTTAGTTGAAAAGTTAATTGTAATTACTAGCTAATTTAAGTTCAATATTATTCTTCCTTTTGAGCTGTCACGTAAGGAAATATGCTTGATTATTCGCGATTTTTTTTTAGGTGATGCTGGTTTAGGACATTAATTTGGTATCTAACTTTGTTTTGGTCGATTTTTCAAACCTAATTAGGTAAAATCAATTATTTTTTAAAATTAAAACAAATATTGTTTTAAATAAAGAATATATATAATTAAAAATGTAAAGTGATACGGTGACCCAATGATATATATAAATTATTTTTTAGATTAGATTGTATATCAAATCTAACAACTATGTAATATCCTATATACTAAATATACTTGCGAGCATAAATGTGCATAATTGCATTGCTTTGGCATGCTTATCACAAAAGTCTTGCCTCGACTCTTGCAGCCATGGCTTGAATGTCAATTATGGCTTGTTTTTTCCTTTTCATTTGCTTTAGGACAGGTTTATGGCTTAGGTTGGACCATCACTTCATGCCTACTCGACAAAATCATGTTAACGTAGTGTATGGTCCAAATTAAAATTAAACTAGAAATAAACATTTCCTCTCAAAGGATCCATATACTTCCACCTAGGCCACCAGCACCAGAATTGCTGCCCAGCTGGACCATATATAGCAAGATCACGATCCAACTTTTTTTTCTTTTTCTTTTTCTTTCTGTTGCAAGCTTGATCTTTGCTTCATGGGTGCGGATACAAGGCGATAACAGCAATAATACATGCATTTAATTCCCTCTATTATTCCATTTCTTTCAAATGAAAAGATATTCCACTAGGCATGAATCTTGACACGTGGAAACCCACTTGGGATGAGCTGAAATTGCAAGGAAAGTTAAATAATTTCACTGTGTTTTTCCCCGTAAAAAAACTACAGCCTATCCGTGATGATGATGGACCTTTTGCATGCATGAGTGATTTTTATATAAATATATTAGTATGTTAAAAAAATTATAGAAAGAAAATATCCAATCAGTAAATTTTTAATTAAAAAAATAAAATGCATTGCATTATTAGGATTACAATACATAATAAGCAAATTTGTTTTTTAAAAAAACCCTAAAATGAAAGAGTGGTGCTTAATAATGTAAAATATTGTAACTCAGGAATGATTTTCACTACAGATTATAATAACAAAATGTTGATTTTGCTCTTCTCAACAAAAACACTTTGGATAGTTATTGGGATAATATAATCTTTTTATATTTTTTTCAAAATAAAATGACTAAATTATATTTAAAACACAATAAATATTAAAATAGCATTCAGGAGTTGTTTTGATTTTTTTCAAAACACGGTAAAATAACTAAATTATCTTTAAAATAAAATAAAAATTTAACTAGTATCCGCGAGGTTTTTCATATTTCCATTCTAATTTTTCTTGTTATAATCACATGGGTTGGGGTGGGGATTATTATTTTACCGAATATAAAATATTATTTAAAAATAAAAAGTGATTAGCTCGTGCAATGCATACTTCAATATTATATGGGGAGTTCCTGCATGCATTGAGCGATGCATAAAAGGTTCTTTAGTTGCTAAACAGTGGTTTTCGAGGCAACATTAAAATCATATCGATTACATCTCCATCCCTAAACAACGCGCATGGCTAATGTGTCTCTAATATAACATCAACAATCTTCTTTTATTTTTTTTCTATCTCCCCTCCTTGATTTCTACATCTGGCATTTTAATTTTTTTATAGCAGCTTTTTAATTTTTTTTCTTCAGATTTGGTTCGTGTTTTTTTATTGATATTTATTTTATTTAAAATTAGAGTTTATTTACAATCACATCCTTTTTTTAATTTTTTTTTATTTGATCTTATTTTTCTAATTGCTATTTATTTTATTTAATATAATATTTAAAATTAATTTTTTTATGATTTAATCCTTCCTTGTTTTATTTTTTTAATCAAAATTTATTATATTTTTTTTACACATGTCTCGTATCTTTTTGTTTTTTGTTTTTTAATATTAACGTCTCCCTAGCATCTGTGTTTAACACTAAAAATATTTGACCTGCCTCGAGGTTATCATAACTGTAGGTGAGGTTAACCACATAACCTTGTTTAGGTGAACTTTTGATCCTGACCCATGTGAGGTGGGGACCCACAGGCGAGTCCCTGTCAGAAAGGTTACCAGCAAGAGTCACGTACACGTGCAAACCACTCCAGTCTAATGATTTTCCTTGGTCAATTAGGCCCCAAGACAGAGAAATCTAGTCTCACTACAGTGAATGCACGGTGGGATAAGGAAAATTTTTCAACGACAATTCTTTTTTTTTTTTTTTTTATATCCTGGTTATTTAATATCTTAATTTTATACACACAGAAATCGAATCTGACCCTGTGTTTCTTCGTGGAGTCAATGATTGCAACGAGGAAAATAGTTTTGATCTCCGAAAAGTGAATTCTCGTTGCGAGTTTTATATATATATATATATATATGGCTGTAGATGACTCTGCTAATTAATGAACAAATTATATGCTATTGTTTTGCATGATTAATTGATTGTAAAATAGCTAGCAGCTTTTTGAAATAGAAAGTAAAGTTGTGTCCTTTGTTTAAAATGTTAACTTAAATTAATTAAAATAATGTTATTTTAATTTTTAAGAAAATTCAAATTAATTTTTCAAATTGATCAGTATATCAACTAAATTAAATCAAAATTAATTTTAAAAAAACTCAATTTGAGCTGGGACTAAAGTTAACCATACCTAAGTTTAATAACTGCGCTCGCAGGCGAAAAAAGTTCCTGGGGGGGTAGTAATTAAGATCACTCACTATAGGCGTATATCTCAGACAAACCTAATTATTCTTGCCCCATTCAATTGGACACGAAGAATACAATTTTGGTATAATTAATGCTTGGCTTAATGATTTTTTTTTTCTTTTTGTGTATAATTAGGTTTATTCATCTGCAGAAAAATGAATCAATTAATATCTTCGCTTGTTGTTTGATTAGGGTATCAAAATTATAGCCACCTAAAAATAGAGGGTCCACTCACCAATTGGTGCACCTAAAGAAGACCCTCGGTACTGATCAAGGCCTTTACCGTGGGAATTTTAATCATATAATTACAGACCCAAAGTCTTGTATTAATTAACTATGGTATGGCTTGTTTGCCACGCAAAATATTTGCGAAAATACAGGTAAGAAACTGTATTTTTTAAAAATATATATTTTTTATTTTTTATTTTTATATTGTTTTAATATACTGATATTAAAAATATATTAATTTAACACATTAAAAAAAATTCTTTAAACCATAATCATTACTATATTCTTCAACATCACTAAATAGCAGACACAGACCTTTAGATTTTAGCAAAGGCATTATTGAATACTCCACGCCCTTGGCTGCTAAAACTTTTGAAGTTAAAACTCGTTTGAATTTTCAAGTCGAAAAAGATTCAAGTAATCGGTAAAAAAAGCATGTATGATGTCTCATAAAATCATACATATATATATATATATATATTGTCTTGATTATTCACATCCCATTCAAAGAGTTGCTTGCCTTAGAAGTATAATAGGGTCAAACATATCTTTAAATCTTAGAAAGAAGGGATGTATATATGGAGATGTAAAGATGGGAATAAATGTTCCTCAAATATGACATTCCATTGGAAACAGGGTGGCAAGAACTTAAACCCACTCAAATCAAGCACATCAACTTCTTTTTCTATACTTCAAAAATTATTAAATTAATATTTTTAAATATTTTAAATATATTGATATTATTAAAAAAATAAATATAAATCACCTCATATTTTAATCTATTAATTTGAGATGATTTTTTAATATAATATCATAGCCTTAATAATGAAGTAGTCACGAGTTCGAATCTCACAATTTCTATTTATTTGATAAAAATTAAGTAAAATATAATATAAATTTATACAAGTTTTAAACTCAAATAACTTTTACTCGATAAGATATGTTAAAAAATAATATAAATTATATTTTGAGTTTTTTATTATATATATATATATATATATAATTATAATTTCAAGAACTTAACACAACACCAGGCTAGCAATTGATTATTTAAAAAAAGGTACCTATATATATTGTATCAGACATACACAGTAACGCCTCTACTCTATGGAATAAGCCGAGGCAGAAATAGCCAAAACATGGAGGTGCCCTTTAAACGACAGGACGTTAGATTCTTAAAAGGATTGAAATGTGGAGCCCTTGTTGCATTCATTAATTGAACTGACTTTATGCAATAGATGGTTGCATCAAGCTTGTTATAATTGGAACTTTGCCAACTGGTAATACATGCCAGCAAGGACAGACGAAGCTGGCGCCAAGGCATGAATGTGATAGGCATATTCGACGACGGGATAAGATTTCTGGGCAGCCATACAAACTATACCCATGCTGGCTATATAAAACTTTAAATCTTCAAGTGATTGATTGATTATTTTGATGCCATTTTGCCACAGGTTACTTAGAAGCAGTATTGCCGGCCAGTGAAACGTGTAACGTGACGTGCGTGGCATGAATATATGGTTTGTGTTGCCCAGCTTTGAGAGTTGCCCACCTTCATATATTCGCCAAAACTTTGAATTTCAAAGTAAAATGATTTTCGTTTATTTATTTATTTATTTATAGGTTGAATTATGGGATGCTAGCTAGCTAGGTTTGAATCTCGAATGACGTCAATGACGAAGATATTTTGTAACTCTTGCAAATTCAAATGATGAATTATACTGTAGGGCCGGACAGTACTGGGAAGCGTAACAAAAGCTTGTGGTTGAAGAAAAATTCTAACTTCGGTTTGTAAGCTATTACTCGATATTTTTATTTTTTATAGACTATTTTTCAGTAAAAAACTTTATGGATCATTTACTTTTCAAAATATATGAAAGTTTTCTCAAAATTAATCTTAAAAATTAAAAATTCTAGGATGTTATTTTTAAGTGTTTGAGCGTCTTGTAGCACAAGTCCACGAGTAAAGTCTCTGAAAGAAAAACATGGAGCCATGATTAAAGCACCGACCTATTCACTCCATCCCTTTGATTTTATGATGGCACAGAGGGAAAATCTTCGGCTTGTGGTAAACATGATGCTCGGAATTCAGGTGCTGTCGAGTGATAGTGAAAATAGCAATAATCACAGCCATGCATACCAAAAACCTAGCAAGAAAGTAAACGAGCTGTTCTATGGTTGAGAAATAATGAGAGAAACTAAGCCTTTTATTGTTTTGTCTTCCCGAACTTTTTCTGACTTTGCTCACGCTCAAAAGCAGTGCTCCTTTTACTTTTTTCTTTCTCCTCATCTTCTTCAATGTCCATCCCACCAGGTCTTATTTTAAATTACTGATAACTAGCCTCCACGTATTTTATATTTACTCAGATGATTTGGGAACTGGTTCAAATCCAGAGAAAAATAAAATCTGCGAGATTTTTCTGTCAATAAATATGTTTTTTGAGCGTGGATACTGGCAATTCGATCGAAATAAAGTTTATATCGCACAGAGAAAGCTGTTTATGCCTGCCACAGCTAGCTCCCAGAAGAAAAAACATTGTAGATAATTGTTCATCTAGTGCACTGATTATGGTCACTAGCTATCATCATTTATAAGATAAAATTGGAAAGCATGCCATTTGAGAAGTTGCAACTTCTCCTAAGTTTTTATGTGCTATAATATTGGCCCGAGAATGAGTATTGTGTTTGAAATAATAATAAAAAACTAGAATGAAATTTAAAATTCCTAGTGTTTTTTTTTTAAATAAAAATGAACAATAATTTAAAACTTATTGTATCAACCGTGGTAGTAGAAAAATAATAAAAATTATTATAATAATGATGGTAACAATAATGATGATGGAAAAAAAAAATAAATAGTTGAATAGCAATAATGGTGGATGAAAGATAAATAATGATAGTATTAGAAAAAACAGTTAAACAATAATAATAATAATCCGTGATGATGATATTAATAGTAATAGTGATAATTTAGATATCAAGAATAATAAAAAAAATTAATATTTAATAATATATCATTTAAAAAATTAATTCTCATTCATTATTTCCATTCCCAGCTCACCTGGCATGGTAACGTAACTTTATTTAATTTTTATTCTCATTTTATTTTCTCTTGATAAAACACCTAAAAAGTTAAAATAATTTTTTTTTTATTTTCACGTTTCCATTCCTTATTATTGAACAGTCCATTGAATTTATTTTTATTTTAACTTTTTATTTTCACGATTTCATTCCTTATTACCAAACAATTGAAGCTCGTTCCAAGTTGAAGCTTCAAGTTTCCTTGGCCCAGCCCATGTACATAATCAATAGAAGACGATACTCGACCCAGTTCAATGGCCTGTGAGTGACAGGATAGAAGTGGGCTATGTCTGGCCCAATCCGATATATTTAATGAAGTGGGCTATACGGCCCATTAAGCATCATCTCTGATTCTCTTCCTCCTGACCAGGAAGTCAAAATAAAACGCAGAAGATATTTTTCGCGCCAATCCAATCGTGGGGCCCGTAGTGTGAGCAAAAGTCGGGGGCAAAATGCAAGGAAAATATCTGGCATCTCCATCCTGCCTCTAGTTTGTACATACGAATGAATCTGTGGGCAGTGGTTTGTTTTAAAGATTAATGGACACAAGTTGGGGGAACTTATCACAATCATAGACCCACTTCAGCTTGTTATATAATAAAGTCAACAGGCTCGCTTCCTTCGTCCATACTCTGTCGTTAAACTATCCCGGATTTATCGTATATACATTAAAATTATAAAAAATACATATATTTTAGATAAAAAATAATTTATAAACCACACTAAAACTATA
>Ga0325411_1003095_pt1 | contig 18720 bp, 7 predicted proteins | sample PopdelMetagenome_13_FD_206181 | JGI IMG/M metagenome (GOLD analysis project Ga0325411, IMG submission 206181) | Populus deltoides microbial communities from Bellville, Georgia, United States - Xylem-PdIQD-R4 | ecosystem: Host-associated > Plants > Phyllosphere > Stem > Wood/Secondary xylem...
TTATTTTTGACATTACTATATCAAATGATGTAAATACATACATAGAATAATTTAAAGAAAAATATTTAAACAAAATTAAAAAACATGGTGAGGCCACACAAACAAATTGTAACTTGGTAGAGTGGTGCCATAACCATATCTCTCCTCGTAAGATTTTTAAAAACTCTAAAAACAATTTGACTTTCAGAACTACGAAGGAAAAGTAAAAAAATCAAATAATAAGTTGCATGATGTAATTTTTATTAAATAAAAACATATAAAATAAAAAAATATTCAATATTAAATATTCACATTTACATTTACATGTCTATCTATCTCTTGTTTTTATTAACAAGATTAGTATTTAATTAATATTAATATTTTTTTATTTACCAGTTCATATATTTTTTTAATTAAACACAAATAATATTTTTTAAATTAAAAAAATCATGATAAGAAAAACACATATCTAATGACTGCATTACCTTCTTTTCTTATATTATAAATTAATTTGAAATCTTACTCCTAGCGTACACGGGTACATGACTAGTTGAATATCCAAAGATTGGGTTAATGCTTATTTATTTTTTGAGTTTAAATTTAAAAAACGAGCTTGTTTATGAGTAAATTCTAGCCAGTAAGCCAAAATATTGATTCAAATCCATCCTACGATGAGCCTCGAGCTTTCGAAGTTCGAACCCTTCAAGTTTATTTTTTTAGCCTAATTTATATATCAAAAGATATTGTATTATAATTACAGAAGAAACTAAAACAAATAAGTTTTTTTTTTATTGTCGATTTATTGTTTTCCCTCTTATATTTTACTATTCATGTTATTGTTTATAACCTTTTTTTTCTTATAAATCCCTGAAATTTTGACCTTTAAACTTTATTTCTTTTCAATTACTTCCTTATATATTATGCTGGGGAGGTTCTATATATTTTTACTTGTTTCGATTTGCATGCTCTCATGTACTTCATACTATCCTTGAATATTCCAGCAATAAATTAAAAATATTTTTCCTACTTATATTATTCAAATGGCACATAAATATTCAATTTGGTCCCTCAAGTTTCACTCTTTTTATATTTGATCCTTGTTCTTTAAGATTTTTGCAGTTTGATCTATAAATTCATTTTTTTTATTGTTAGTCCCTCGATACTAGAAAACAAAGAGAAACTCATCATAAAAGAAGAGGAGAATGAAGCTTTTAGGTGATCAAATTTCACCATCAATAAGTGTGATTTTAGTATATTTGGTTTTGTTTTCATGAGAGAAACTCAATGGACATGGTTTCTACATTGTTAGTCCATCGAAATCAAAGTTTTTATTCAAAAAATTATTTTTATCCTCCTACTTTCTCTCATCAACCTTTCACAATTGAATTTTAATCCAAATGTATATGTTTCTTATTTTTCAGTCTTTAAATTTAAAAAAGAAGAGAAAAAATCACTGGATCACAAAGAAAAAATCAAAAGTCATTGATTGACATTGATTCCTAGCACAAAAAAGGTTTATTTTGATGTCAACAAGTTCCGTTTGAGAGGCAGAGTTTGATGATTGTTGTTTTGAACCTCAATATTGCCAGAAAAATTAGAATGAAGCTGAAAAATAAAATTTTTACTCGGTTTGATTTCGTGTTCTTGGATCGTTGTTTGTTTTTTATAGCTTGATAAATTAAGTCTTTTTGTTGTTATAAGGGCGTCATTTAGGTTTCTTAGGAAAAACAATGTTGAAAAATTGTTTTTTAACCAAATAAACCAACCCATGGCTTTCCAGCCACCATTGGTGACTGAAATCTTGGTAAGAGTAGATGATGCGTCACCTGTCTTATTTTTTTGTTTAAAAAAAGGATGGACAATAAGTTATCCGCCCCTTTCAAAAAGAAAAAAAAAAGGGTCTAGGCATGTGGGTCTGGGCTAGAGGCCCACATGCATGAGCCATTTTTTTAAGGCCCAGACACGTTTGACCACTTTTTTACTTTTTTTTGTCCTTTAATTTTTTTCCCTTCTAATTACATCTTTTATATATATATTTTTTAATTTTTCATCAACTTTTGTTTTTATATATTTAGATAAAAAATAAAATTTAAAAATAAAATTATTAAACTCAATGAAGTCTATGACTTAGGTCGCGAGTTTGACGATTTAAGCTATAAAACTTGGATCGATCCAATATATTGTCGTCTTTCTTTTTTTTTTTATTTTAGTTTTTTCTTTACATTTCATCTTTTAACTTATTTTTTTTTTGTTAAAACTTCTCTATTTGTTTTTATCTTCTCATATATTTAGGTAAGAAAAATTAAAAAAAAAACAAAATTGTTTAACCTAATGAAGTCCATGATTTAGGTTGTGAGTTTGGTGGGTGAAGCCACAAAATGAAGTTGATCCAATATATTATTGTTCCTATCCATTTTAGGACCCCACATAAATATACAAAAAAAAAAACAATACAAAATACAAAATAAAACAAAATAAAAAAATTCAGGAAAATAAAAAAATATACATCAATGGGAAGAACATGAAGAATGTCCAAAAAATTACCAAATACTAGTCATGGAGGATCAAAATATCCAAAGTTGAAAAATCAACATTTAAATTTTGACTGATAAAAGCCCTATTGACAAGAAAAATTCAATTTAGGGAGGAAAATTTCAAAATTGGATGTTTAAGAACTCAATTGGAATTTTTTTTAGGGTTTAATTGAATTTATTGAAGGCTTAATTGCAAGAAAAATTAATGTTTGAGCTCAATTTGCACTTAAATTGGAAGGAATTGAAGTCTAAGGGTTGAATTGCAATTTTGAAAAGCTAATTTAGTCAATCAGGGGCTTAATTGTATAAATATGAAAGGTTGATAAGCAATTATGGACTTGATTGAAGAAATTTAAAACCAAGGACTGAACCATAAAAGGCGTGAGATTTTAGGGGCTTATATTGGAAAAATCAGGGGCCAAATTGAGACAAATGAAAGTTTGATGGTCAGTTTGCATACATCACCAATGATCGAATTGGAAAAGACGTTGAATTTTGAGGATGACAATTGAGTTTGACAGGAGTGGAATTACATGAAATTAAAAGTTAAGAGGCAATTACAGTTACAATTAAAAGAAATTGGAAGCACAAGGATGAAATTGAAGTTTGTCAAATCCTAAATTAAAAACCCTAATTTTTATAGTTTAACCTAAACGACGGGTCACTCAGATTTAATGATGGGATTGAATGACGCGTCGTTCTACCACTGTGTACCTTCTTCTTTGATTGTTTTGGTCAATCAAGTTGGCGCTTTTAAACAAATGAATGTCAAGTTACAGACCTTCAAATCAAGCAAGGTTGGATCCAAATGAAAAGTGTGTATTTTCTCTATCAACTTCAGGTGGTAGTCAACAACGATGACGTCGAAGTCGCTTCAATGAGGCTTCAAAACTAGTCAACTCAGTTAGCTGTGATTGTGATACCCGTTATATAAAAACAACCCATTTGTCATATGTTCACAATTCAAAGTTTCTTAGAGGGTTCTTATCAAGTGCTTAGAACCTTTCTCTCAAGATTAGAAGGCTAAAAAAAACCTCACATTGGCCTCTAAGTTTTGTAAAAACCATATTTGAGTTTGTTACAAAACCATAATTGTAAAACAAACCAATAACAAATTCCAACTATTGAAATTTGTCAAAAACCCACCCATTTTTATTACAGGACCAGACATTGATCAATTATTAATTGAATCCATAAAAAAACCTAGCAAAACCTTAGAAATACCTTAGAAAATAAGAACAAAAAAAAAAAAAAGAAAAGGGAGAAGAAGAGAGGAGATAAAATACTAAGAAAAAACCTTAGTTGTGAAGGTTCATGAGCTTAGCACATGTGTTTCTTTAGCTTTGAAAGGTTTGAAATTTGTGGAGGTAAAGTTTTGCAAAAAAGAGCAAAAAGGCAACAACTACTGTTTTGAAGCTTTGAAGGTATAAACCTTCTCTAAATTGAGCTTGTATCTTGATTAATGCATGAAAAATGTTGTTTTTCTTTGCTTAATCCTGCTTTGAGTTGGTTGTTACTATTTACTGGATGTTTAAGAAATGTTTTGATGTTTGTTTTGCTAAAATGGAATAGTTTGTGGAATCTACCAAATATGGCATTAGGTTTTTCTTGTTTTTTTAAGGCTTACTAACACATGTTCTTGGTTATAGGGTCTTGTCTGAGTCTCGTGAAATGTTAAAGTGTCAATTTTAAATCTCACATTGTTGAATATGCTTGCTGTTTAGCTTTGACAGTTTTGAAGATTGAAACCTTATGCATGTTTTCTATGATTTTTTTGTTGTTTGTTTTGTTTTAAACATGTGTAGATATGGTAATGTTATTTGTGTGAGTCGAAAGCAGTAGGTTTAGAAGTCTAAAAGGTCATTTTCTAGGTTTGGCAGCTTGTTCTTCAATTCTGGGTTTTTCTGGGCAATGTTTTTGGAAAGAACATTGTCTTGGCGACTTGATTTTGACATATTTTGCTTTGTTCCTTTGCATCTAAATCCTTACATGACATCATTAGCCAATAATCTAGGGTTATTTAACATTAATAACTGTTAATTCTAGGGTTTGTGTTTTCGCATCAAACATATTTTGACCAAATCGTGATGATTCATTGATAATTGAAGTGAATGGCTACTAGATTATTGTTTCTTGCATGATTTCTAACCTCCCTGTGCCCCTAGATTTGCTATATCTAGTTTGTTTTTCAATTCATGTTTTCTAGGTTCAAGAAGAATATTCATCGTGTTCTTTATTTTTTTGGTGTTTGATCTATTTTCTTTATTTTTTTGGGTTCTTGTGTTCCTCTTAATTTAATTTGTTTTGGTTTTTTTTGGATCAAAGTAGTGGTTTATGGTTCGGTTTATAGTTAAACCAAAGGTTTCAGGTCAACTTGATCAGGTCAAAATCAGGTCAGCTGGTAAGGCTCTATTTGGTTTACCATTGTTTTGATAAAATGAATTGTGACTTAAGGGCATATTTGACAAACATGCCTTTAGCCATGTCTTGACATTTTATTTTAAAGGAGAATGAATATTTGCCAAACAATGCCTTAAAAAATAATAATAAAAATAATATATATATATATATATATATATATATATATATATATATATATATATATATAAAACATACAAAAAGTTTTTATTTTTTGTATATGGCCGAAAATCCTTAAAATTATTTGAGCATTTTTTTTTAAATCTAAAATATTTTGGCATGTTTTTTTTTTTAAAATGTTACATGGATTTTACAACAAGTTTGTAAAATTTAAAAGAATTTTGGCCTATATTTCAAAAACATTAAAACATTATTTTTGGTAAGAAAATATATTATTCATTTTTAATATAAAGATAAAAAACCTACAAAAAGTTTAATATCCAAAATACTATTAGGGATAATGATTTATAATTACTCACATTTAATATAAGGATAAAAAAACTTGTATGAAGTCAATATCTAAAATATTATTGGGAGTAATACAACTCATTTACTTCTAATATAAAGATAAAGAAATGCAAAGAATTTTATCTAAAATATTACTTGGAATGACGTGGTAGTTAGGATTCCAAGTTTATCATGAAAAAAGCCTCAATGACAATTGAGGGCATTTTAACCTTTCAGATCAAGTTTTTGACCTAGAAAAACCAAAGTTTGTTCATCGTAGCAAACCCATTATAGCAGACTGATAGAAATAGAAACACCATCAAACCATAGCAAATAAAAAAAACAATGCATATTATCTTAGGTAAGACATACTAAGGGTGTTAATACCTTTTGTTTATGCAATCAGTTCCTTACCTAGAATCTCTAAAAGATTAGTTAGGGTTCCTAGTAACTATAATACTAGGTGACAACTCTCTTATCCAACCAAAAACCTCCTGGACATGTTTGAAAAGGGTCACCATGACGTCACGCTCTTGCGAGGAGGGTCTGGCAAGATGACAACTTCATTGGGGATCCTTGGATTGAACTTTGTTTTGTTTGTTTATGCCATGTGAAGACCGATGTTTGTTTATTTTTCTACTATGATTGGTTTACTTTATTTAAGAGCTTTAACATGCATTCTGCATACTTCCTATCATGAATAATGTATTGAATATGGATGAAAGGCATTTATACATCAATGATATTATTGGTGAGAGTATACATTAAAAAGCTTGAGGTTAAATGAGAGACTAACAATTTACCTTATGACTTAAGTCAATGTTTAAGTTTGTGTAAACCCTAACTCTACTCTGAGTATTTAGACTGGTAATGATTGGTCATGTTCCATTCCATTGCCTATAAGCCCTTATATTGCCTTCACGAGGGTGATCACTAGGACAACAAGAGACCCTTTTTAGAGACCAAGTAGTGAAATTACCTTTTGTCTAACATAACAGAAGTACTAGAACTATCTTTAAATGTATGCTCCGTACACATGTTTTGCATCAAGGCAAGCCCTTCATGTAGTATCTTGAGTTTTAGACTTGCGAGTGACACATTAATCTTTAGAGTTTAGGCAAGAATCAAAATTTTTATTCATCATGCAAGAGTGATGACTATGTGTTACCCCCTGAAGGGCAAACCTGCATTTAATTTACCTATTCTTTTTCGCAAGCATATTATATTTTCTTGCAACATTGGATGTTTTTCATTTGCAGAAGAAATATAGCCCCTCCAATATCCAAATCCCTTTTAGAATCCACACAAAAGGATAAAAGCATGGGCATCATGATGAAGGAGATATACATACTCATATGTATGCTTAGAAAAGCTCAGCAAGCGCTCTCCATGAAGATGCCATAAAATGCTTCAAAACATTCAATAGAAAACCTCTTTTTGCAACCAGGGTTTCAAGTACCAGCAATATCATCATTCTCTTTCTTTCAACATCAGGAGATAAACAATGCCTCTCCAAAGCTAGTGTATGCTGAGAACCTTGAAATAGTTGACGCAAATCTTGAAAAGCCAAACATAAAGAGGAGGAAGATAAGTATAGAACTAGCCTTAATAAGAAGTGAAAGGGATAACTCACTAAGCCTATTATGGGAACAACAACACCTTTTTCAGGAATTGCATGATAAGCTAAAAGCCATGTTAGATGGCAACACAGAGCAAGATCACTTAATGATTGAAATATTATAAAGAGAAGTCATTGAAAATGAATGACCAAAGAATTCCCTTGAGTTAATAAGGGCAAGATGGTTAATAAATCTCAAAGAAGTAGAAGGTATCCTTGGCTACAAGTTTAGTAACAGAAAGCTATTGGAACAAGCCTTCACGTATAACTCTTTCTTTAATAAGGAGCCATCTTTTAAGCATTTAGAATATTTAGGAGATTCCGTGTTGAACTTTTTTCTTACAAAAGAATAGTGCTTTAAATGCCCATATTTGTCACCAGGTATTCTAACATAACTTAGAGCAGGTAATGAGAGCACATAAAAGTTAGCCCAAATAGCCCTTAAACACAACTTACACCTATATTTGCGATGTAAAAAGCCTCTTCTGGAGGAACAAATTAGAAGATTATCAAAGGACATCTTACATTATCCTTTGTACTCCCGTAGACTTATTGAAGCACTAAAAACCCTAGCTGATCTGGTAGAAGCAGTTATAAGAGATGCATATGATGACAATAAACAATCCATTGACACAATATGGGAAACATTCAAGGGTGTGATAAAACCATTCATTTTCCTAGAAACACTAGGGAAACATCCTACAATTAAGCTGCATGAAACTTCCAAGAATAAGGGTCTCAAAATTGAGTTTGAGGATTCTTGGGATGAAGGATGGACTATGAAAGTCTTTATTAACTGTTAATTTATGGGCAAAGGGAAGTGTGACCATAAAAAAAAACAGCTCATAATAGGGCAGCTAAGAATGCACTAGAAAAACTGAAGGAGACCTTGGAATGCAAGGTGCCTACATGACATATGCAGGCAATATTAGACTTTGTTGAAAGATTGTTGTAATATAGGTTTTCAAGTTTTGGAAGACTATACTACACTTTTAATTTCAATATATTTGTCTATGTTATTGTTATTTTGAAATGAAGAGATGTTATTGCGAAAGTATCATTTGACATTTTTTTTTTCTCTTTACTCCGATTAATATAATGAAAATTTATCAAAATGGTTGAACTCCAAGATGCATCAAGATGCTAAGAAACACCTTCACCTTTTCAAAACATTATGACCAAATCAGTTTTATGAATTGAATTAGTTTCATTATATGTTTTTGGTTTTTATAGGATTAATTGGTTCTAATTTTCATTTTAAAAGTTTATCATAGTCTTAAGACTCAGGTTGCTGATTTGGTAGATTAATCAGGATTGATCCAAATCGATTCAATACATCACCATTTTAAATTGTTTTTAGAATCCATGTTCTGAGATTTTTTTTTAATCTTTTTTATGTTAACAAAAGTTTTGGTTAGACTTGCAGTGTAACACGAGACAATAACCTAGCCCAGTACAAATAGAATTAGGATTTTATTTTTTAAGCTATTCTATGTGCAAACAATACATAGCTCGATAAAAAATTGATTGGTCATGCCTAGCCCAATTTGGAGCTCAGCCAGGCCGGGACAATCTATGTATTAAAAATATCTTATTGAGACCTGCTCATTCATAGTTGTGTCTAGATCAGCTTGTCGGGCTACCCAGTTCATGAGCATGTTTACTTGGAGCGAGGAATTCAAAGACTTATCATAGTGAGCAAGATACATTAGTTTTATTCAAATATTATTGGTAAGATATCGAAAGAGGAATTAGAGTAGATCGTCACCATGGTATGGTCGAAATAAATAAAAGAGGTCAACTTCGCAACATTAATGATGTTTTTGTTTGTCTCAGACAATGCTAACAAATATATTATATATACACTTATTTTTTTTTTAAATGATCATAATAAAGTTGATTTGTTATTCATTGTGAAAACCAAAACTAGAAATTTTGTTGAAATTGAAGTTGTTAAAGATAATAACAATGAATTAACTAAACAAGACGATGTATTTCAAATAGATGAAGTAGTTGATACATTTTTTTTAATGATAATTTAATTGCAACATCACCTTTTCTTGTTCAAATTGAAGAAATGACACAACTTTAGACCCTAAAATAAATCATATAAACCCTGAATTTCTTTTGTTTGCTGCTTTACATGGTAAGCTGTCCCGATGTACCCCTCCATAACTAGTTCAAATCATATGAATTATTAACCCAAAATAATCAATATATATTAAAATGCTTAAACATATTTTACTTGTGTTAATCTTTTCCATTTTCCGTTAGCTACTTGTTTTCTCACAGATAGGTGAAGAAAACGGAAAACAGGAGCTTTCTGTCACCAAATTATGAAGTCATGGCTTCAAAGTCTTGCAGGAAACTGTTTTGGGTGTAGAATTTTACAACCTGATAACTTGAGCACAAAAAGGTTTATGCTAAAAATATAAAGAGGACTAACATTTAGTAGTAACCTGGAAAGTCTAGAGTAGCTTAGATTACAAAAATCCGTATGGTGAGCTTACAGATCACATCTGCCTTTGAATTTAATTAGGCTGTTGATCAAAAAAGGTAGCATCGGAATCATGCAACTTTTGGCCCCTAAATTCTACCACTTCACGTCTAGACTTTAATTACGTGAAGTCTGACATTACTTAATATATAATAATAATTGCAAGAGGTCGCTGCAATTAAGAAATTGTCCCTGGGCTGATCAAAGCATCAGCTTGATAGGTGGCTGAGCTGCTATGTACACTAAAAAATGCGAAGGCGAATCAGCTTAAAAGAACAGTTAAATAACATAAATAAATTCAGCTAACCTTCCGGTCTTTCATTTGGAACAATCAATCTTCTTTTCTCTAGGGTTTTAAACCGGTCCCTTAAAACGGTGCAGCAACCCTTTCCTGCAGTACATTCATTAGGATATCCAATTCAATTTCGAGGCAGACATGAACATGATTTATGGAAAACAAAGAACAACATGGAATAATAACATCAGTGCTAGTAAAGAAAGAATTCACAAGTGTTAGATCGACTTCTTTAGAGGACAAAAGAGTGTCCAAAAACATTTCAAATAATCAGACATGTACATGTATGAGGAACTAGCCTGTTCACCATTTTGTTGGGTTTTAGCCTTGAAATTCGGCTCGCTTAATGTCTATGTTGCATGATAAAATCTATCAAATCATTCTAACAACGAATCTGCTTAAACGGTATCAATGTATTGCAAACGTTAGCTCTAACGTTATGGAGGAAGTGTTGACAGCTTATTTATGGAGATGTCATGGTAGTTATTCTTACAAGCTAGCTACCTTGAAAAGGAAAATGAGAAGAAGTGAACTGAACAAGATGACGGAATTAATGTGTATTCCCTTTATATGCAAGGACCAAGGAGCGACAGAAATCCCTATTTCTAATTTTATGAGCTTGTCATTTACTGATTATTGACATCAAATGACACCAGGAGTTCCCCCAAACACTTCAGTGGGAATATTGATGATATTGCTCTTTCATTCCAAAGAGTCCCAGTGAAGTGCTCAGGGGAACTCTAGGGGACACCTGATTTATGCACCATCGAACCTATACTATATAACTAATCCTTGATGTTTATATGCTCAGTATGGGTCATCAGCCATGCTATTTATAGGAACTGTTCTATACAGCAGCTAGCAATACATAGTGGACCTGGACGCAAAACTAGGTCGAATGGGTGGGAGATTTGGTCGATGAAGAGAACAATTATACTCTCTCCTATTCTATGATGATGTCTATCCAGCCTTTCCCTTTCATTTATTCGAGAAAGATCATACTTAGATTCTAAAAGTATAAATATATTACACGAAAAAGGTTCTATCCTTTTCGCACCAATGTATTGCTGTCTTTGCATTGATCCAGCACTCCAACCCAAGCATCTAGCTAGCATGAATCTAGACAGTGTGGGCAGCATTAGAGGAAGAGAGCAATTTCCTCTTCTCCATTTTATCCCCTATGAATCTTTAATTTCATCTTCTTCCTTTTCTAGAATTTCCTAACATCATATAAAGCTGGATAATGTATAAGAACGTGCGGAAAATTCATGGCCACTCACTCACTGAACCTAAATAACATTCATCGAGTCCAAATTCTGACCAGGTTCAATTTTATCTCTTCGATGGTTTTGTTCTCAAGAAACCTTCACCATAGTCAAATATTTATCCCCTGTTTGTTTTACAAAAATCACTTTTAAATCTCTTTTGTATTTATTTATTATTAAAAAAGTTAGTCAACAGAAAACACTTATTTTCAGTCAAAGAAAAATTTAGCTTCATGTTATTTACTGATTATATCAAATTTGATCCTCAAACTTTTGATTGCTATATATTTTGTTTTGATTTTTTTTAATTTCATTACTTAGAATTTGATTTAATTTGATTTTTATATCAATTTTGGTCATTGTTTTTATAATTATTATTTATTTTTTTCTTATTATTTTCTTAATTGAAATTTTTTATCTATTAAATTTGGTTCTTATATTTTTTTATTGTTATTTATTTTATTTTAAATAATTTATGAAATTATATTTTTTTTTAATTTCATCATCTTTCAACTTTTTATCTATTAGATTGGATCTCTACTATTTTGATTGTTATTTATTTTATTTGAGATAATTTATGAAATTAGATTATTTTTTTAATTTCATTCTCATTCAACTTTTTAATTTGCAAGATTCGTTCCTTATTGTTGTTACCTATTTTTGGGTTCCCACAAAAAAAAAAGAAAATACAAAAAAAAAAAGAAATATATTCAGAAGAAATAAAAAATAATAGAAGCAAGAAAAGGATGCTGAAATGCCGAAAAAAGATCAGAATTGGTTGAGGAGGTTTAGAAATGCAAGAATTGAAATTTGACGTAATATTTTTTACTAATGAGAGCCTTGTTGACAAATAAAATTCAAGTTGAGGAAGAAAAGTCCAAAATAAGATGTTTATGGACTCAATTAAATTTTATCTAAGGTTTAATTGAATTTATGGAGGGTTGGATTGTAAGAAAAATTGATTTTAAAGTCAATTTAGGTTTTTATTGGATGAAATTAAAGTTCTGGGGTCCAATTATAATTTTGAAGAGTTAATTTGCTCAAATCATAGGTTTAATTGCATAATTATTGAAGTTTGATGGCTAATTAGGGACTTAATTGAAACAATCCAAAACCAAGGACCAAACCAGAAAAGGCGCTAAAATTAAGGGACACAATTACAATTTTTCCAGGGGCTTAATTAAAAATTGCAAAAAACTTCAATGACCAAATCAGAAGTATCATTTGAGTTTTGAAACGGCGCCGTTTCCTTGAACACTATTCATTATCTCCTTCAGAAGCTGTTCGGAAGCTGTTTTAGCAGTAAAAGCTGAGATACGTTTTTTTCAGCAAATGCGCTAAATTGCTTCAGTTATGGGGCACAGTTTAAGGCTGTGATCCCTCTATCCGTTACCATCTTTCTACAATAAAAGCATGCATCCTTTGGCTATAAAAGCGAGAGGGGAGACAACAAGAAAAGGGGGGAGAAGGACCGTGGTGGAAAACCAGGAGGGGAAACCAGAAGGGAATGACATAGGAAAGAAAAAAAAAAGACAGTGAGAGAGGGGATAGACAGAAGAAGAGACGACGAATAGGAGACAGACACAGGGGAGAAAATAGGATAGAACAGAGGGAGACCAGGAGGAATTAAATTAAGAGAGCAACGAAATACGAACTGAAGAAGAGAAGAATAGGGGCAGAACATCAGGAAAAAAACAAGAGAAACAGAGAAAGGAAAACAAGGAACAAAGGAGAAGAAACTGAAACAGACGAAAGCACAGAAGAGACCAGCTAGCACGCCTTCGCTATCACCTTCGCCCCTTTCGTTTCCAGTTCCAGGTATGCGTTTTTCGTCTCTGTGCATGCGATTTCCTTTTGCATTTTTACTGTTCAAGTGAATTATAATTCACTTAAACAGTAAGTACTTGCATCCTAAAGCCAGCGGGGTCATTGGCTGGGTCCAGCCCAGCTACATGGCCGGGCTGGACCCAGCCCAAAAAAAAAATTCAAAAAATTATTTCAAAAACTCTGTGATTTTCCGTAATTTTTTTACTGTATTTTAATTAATATCGGTTTGTATTTTTATATTGTAAAGATACAAATATGGTATTAAAATACCCGGTTTTTGTCAAGACATTGAAAAATAAAAAATAAAAAATATATTTTTTTTATGCATACGACCAAGTCTCTCTAAAAAAATAATTAAAAAATCATATTGTATTTAAAAAAAAAAGTTTTAGCATGCATGTTGAACTTTAATAACAAGTTTATCAAAGTTACAAGAACTAGGCCAATATTTCAAAAAATTTTAAAAATTTATTTTGTTTTCTTTTAATATCTAGGGTTATGATCTTATACGTAAGACGTACTCCGGATATTAAATTCTTTTGTTGAGGTTAGAACGGTTAGTCTTTTTTTCCAATAAGATAAGGATCTCCTTACCGAGGAGAACTTTTCTTAAATCACAAACGGACCAACAGCTAGAAAGCATGACAAGACTTTAGATTTATCAGACAATAAAATAATGCAGCTTACCTTAGGTTGGACGTATTTGGGGTGCTAATACCTTCCCTTTACCCAATCAGTCCCCGTACCCGATCTCTGAGACCAGTTAGGGTTCCTAGTAACCAAAATACTATATGGCGACTCCCATTCTATTTTTCCACTAACAGAAGACAAAAATTCCTTGTCCCCCCACATTTACCACATTAGACATTGATTTTGAGGGTTGATATTTTTGCCGCGACGCCGCACACGTGCGACAATTATTTTAATAAACTTGAGAAAAATATTACTAAGTTATTTTCCAGCTCATTTTCGATGACATAACCAAACATTGCAAAATATTTTCTAATTTATTTTTCATGAAACCACAAAATATCAAAAAATAATTCACTTTTTAGGAATTTATTTTCCAAGAAAACAACTTTTCAAAAGAAAACTACTTTCCAGCAAACAAACGAGGCCTTAGTTGTAACAAAGAAATAAAGTGCATGTCGACTTCCTGACCTTGGAGATTCCGTGCCCACTTCTGGCCTATTCTACTCCCTTAATTGATGAAGGCAAAAGAACAACAAGACAACATCATATAATAAAAAATAAAAAATAGATTGAATTTGGGTTAAAACACAAATTACTCTAAAAATTTATTTAATTTCTGCAATAATAATATGACCACGTTTGCCCCTAAAGAGGTTTATGATGATATTTATAAACTAGAAAAACTAACCTAAAATAAGAAACAACATCAAAATCCTAAAATATAAAGGAAAGTAACATAAAATCCTAAAATAAATAATTTTAAAAAATAAGTAGGAAAAATAACAAAATTGGTCTGAACAACAACTTCCGAGCCTAATTTCAAGAGATATATGGTCTGTTGAGCGACATAGTGGCTTAACAAAGGAAAACAACCTATAGAATCTCATGCTAAAATTTGAACCCGATCCACCAGTCGGATCTCTTACTATCGCCATTTTAAGCTATTATTCAAATTTGACGCGATCAAACTTTCTGTTGGGTTTAAACCTATCCCTTTGGCCCATGAAAACATTTAATATGCCATTCACATAACCTGTTTGAGGCAAATCCCTATATAATTGATAAGAACCTCAAATGTCTATAAACCCGACTACATCATTTTTAACGAGTTGGAAAGAACTCGTCCTCGAGTTTTGGGCATTATATTGTCAATGTTGTTAACCATTTTTGGACCTTTATTGTGCAATAGACTCATAAAAAGTAGGTTAAAAATCAATTCCCAAACACCACCCTTAATCTTAACAGTCCCATTACTAATCATCGATGACTTTTTTCCACACCAAACCCTTTCCAAACTCTTCACCTCCTTTCTCTCTCCTACCTCTTATTTTGTCTTTTCCTTCTTCAAAAATCTAGATAAAAACAACTTATTCTTACCATTTTCTTCAACAATTGCCTCTTCCTTTTTAGTTGCCAATAATATATGTTTTTTTTTATATTGAGGGTATATGTAATACGCCTCCCATCAAACACAACATTACTATCTTATTGTCAAGCCTTTCTTAACTGTATATGATACACATCCATAGCCATCAAAGCATACCAAATATTATCAAAACAATTTTTACCTATGAAAAATGAAACAAAACAGTGTTTGTCCATGATTACCTTGTTATCTTCACTTATCCATTTCATTTTGTAGGGGATGGGTTGTTATTTTATTTTAAGCTGCAACTTCTCTACTTCGGTTGACACTATATTCTCATAATTATCACTGTCAATAATTAGAATGCATACTTTTTCATCGATAATACAAGTTGTTTGGAAGATGTTAGAGCACAACCAATTTCTATTTCAAATCACCCTTAGATGATAGCATGATCTTTCAAACAACTAGAGTAGTGTTGCCATCTCCATTTAAAATCTCTTAACTACTATCAAAACCATCATAAAAAGGATTAGCCACATCATCCATAAGCTCCTCCATCAACATATTTTTTCCTGGACGACTCTTTCGTTTACTACACTACTTGTTCGATGCCCCAATTCTCCATAACTATAACAACGAATCCTGAAAGCTAAACAAGAATTCTAACCAATTGTCTATTAATTTTGCTGAGGATATCTATTTTTGGGAGAGGTTGGTCAGATTATTGTTGGACCCTCCTCTATTGTACTGGTATGCCTGAAAACCTTTGTTTATAGCCTCAGTAGCTTGCTGCTTCTGCTTCTCCACCATCAAGACCCATTGATATACCTCTAAAATGTCCACGTCCTGGATGGATTGTCCTAACCCACTCGGATATCTTTCCACCAACTGTTCTTCAATTTCTGTCAAGTCATTCCTAACCAACGATTAATAAGATTTATCAATATAATCGTAGATAGATTTACCTCCTTGTTTTAATGTGTATAGCCTTTAGTACAAGGTATAAGTATAGCCAAATGGAAGGTAGTGCTCCCTTAACTTTTTTTTTTTCCCAATCATTGATTCCCAGCTTTCCTTGCATCTTTCGTATCCTTTTTAACTATTTCCATTATGCATGTCACATCGTGGTTGATGTCAAAGATGAATAAACTGATTATTTTAGAGTCATTATATAGTAATTAAGGAAACTAGAGATCCTAAATAGATATTGGCTTCCTCAAATATTCATGTATTAAAATAATTATGCTTAAAGAAAGGTAGATATTATCCTTATCGCATCCTTTCAATGAAAGGTTATTGTTGTTTGTGTTTTTTCTAAATTATTCTATTTTGCTTTATAGAATCATGATGTTAATCCTTATTTGTAGGAGATTTTATCGAAACAAAAAATTAGTGAATTTTGTTTTTTATTTTTTTCATGTGTCAGCCCAGTTATAAAACCCCAAGCATGCATGTAAAATATTTTTGTGTTTGTATTTTGAGAATTATAAAAAAATAATAAAATATGCGAAATATATCTTTTGGATTTTTCTTTTCTTTTAAAAGAACACAAAAACAGGCAGGGAGCAAGTTAGATCATGGATTCACCGAGAGGTCTGCTCGTCAACTCTCCAACAGCCACTAATAAATCGAAGAAGAAAAGAGGCTTTTAAAGATCCACCGGTCAAAACCCCAACATAAATACTTAAGACATGGAATGAACCTGGGCATCTCAGCTTGGTTTGCAAAACACGTCATCACACTTTTCTTTTTGTTTTTTTTAAACCATAACTAGATGATTTTGAGTGCAGACACCACCATGACAGTCCTACACTTTCATCATCCAGGGAAATAAAATGATCAAGGCTTCATCAATACAAAAGAAGAAAAGTTGCAACCTTTCCAATGGTCACGTACTACTGCGTTGCTGCTACTGCCACTCAAGTGTATGAGTTGATGGTTCCTCTTAGTTCTCTTCTTTCTAAGATTTTAGAATGCTTTGGAGGTGAGGTTGCAGTGTTGATCAGCTACCACCAAAGTAACCTCATCTATCCATTCTTGTCTCTTCTATCTTCTATCTTCTCATCACTCTCACTGTATTTCCAATGGGATTTCCTCTCCAAGCTTTTTTCCAGCGTTGCTCTCTAACTTTCTCTCTTTTTTGTTCTATCTCTTTCGTTTCTGTTTTTCATCTAAACCCTCAAAAACTCTCCCCCTCTTCATCAGAGCTTGGGCACCCTTATATAGAGCCTTAAGAACCTTCTATGCCATGTCTTTGTAGCCTCATTGAATCCATTCCATCCTTGAGTCGATCCCTGCCCTCCATTAAACTCCAGCTGTATTGGTACTATGGTGTTCCTGTCAAAGAGACTGGATGGGCAGCATGCTTTGGCAGCATTTAAGGGCTGCAAAGTTTGTATTTTATGGCTGAAGGCTGGAGTACGAATGCAAGGCTGTAAGGTAGACATGCTTATTGCCCTGTTTGGTGAAAAGTGTGGAGGATAATGCAGCCAAGAGAACCATGCTCACGCTGGTTCTTTTGTGGTATGGCTAGGAAGAACGAAAGAGGTAATGAACCGTAAATTGGACGGTGCCATTTTTGCATTTTGAAAAAAATTAGGTTTTTCAATTTGGTCCCTCGGCCTCTTTTCAATTTCAGACCTTATCTTGTAGAAGTTTTCAATCAAGTCCTGATTTGAATCCCAATCTTAAGAACTTTTCATTTTCACCCCTTGCATGTTCAATTGGACCCTTGATCTTTAATATTTTCTTCAATTAAGCTCTCCATTGGTATAAATGGACTCCCAAACTTCACCATCTTGTCCCTTTTAGTCCTCCAACTTCTAATTTGTGCAATTCTAACCAATCACTACAACATTATACAGTTTTGCCGACGGACTAATTCCGTCGGTGACAGCAATGAACTCTGTCGGTAAAAATAATACCGACGGAGTCACCGACGGATCACGTCCGTCGGTATAACAGTCGTCGGTAAATCCCATTTCCGTCGCTAATTCTGTCGCAAATAAAAAAAACCACCCACCGACGGAAACACCGACGGAAATACAGACGGATACGCGCGCGCCAAAAAAAAGTTTCCCGTGGGAACATTACCGACGGAATACCTCCGTCGGTAATTTCAAGGGTAATTACCGACGGAAAACCCGTCGGTAAAGATGGCATGGCTTGTAATTTTTGTTGCAACTCTCTGTGCATTACCGACGGATATTATCCGTCGGTAATGCCGTCGGTATGAAATCACCGACGGATAATATCTGTCGGCAATCCGTCGGTGAATGTGGCAAAATCACGTAATTTTTTTGCAACTCTCTGTTAAATGCCGACGGATATTATCCGTCGGTATATCCGTCGGTACTTATTTAAAATATTTTTAAAAAATAATTTATTAATTGTAAAAAAACCTTGATAAACAAATAAAAATGCATTAAACATTAAAAATGTAAAAGTAATAATATTCATTACAAATTTAATGTGTTTAAAAAACAAAATTAAACTAGAATAGCGGCGGAGCTGGAGGAGGAGGCGGAGGAGGAGGAGGAGGCTGGTTGTTCCCGGGACCATACGGCCAAAAAGAAGCTGCACAAGTATCGTCACCCATCTTTGATCTCATCTCCATGACTATTTGACGGAGCTCATCATAATTCATCGAGAGTTGATATTGTTGTTTCAACGTAATGAACTCCTCAGACTGGGTGTTCGATACTGATGGAGAGCTTCCAACAGTTGAGACACTACGAGTCGAACGCAAGTTGTCAGCCGTAGTGTTGGAGAGCCCGTA
>Ga0325411_1003097_pt1 | contig 18715 bp, 12 predicted proteins | sample PopdelMetagenome_13_FD_206181 | JGI IMG/M metagenome (GOLD analysis project Ga0325411, IMG submission 206181) | Populus deltoides microbial communities from Bellville, Georgia, United States - Xylem-PdIQD-R4 | ecosystem: Host-associated > Plants > Phyllosphere > Stem > Wood/Secondary xylem...
AGGGTCCAATCTGAACCTGAAAACAGTAGCCAGCCCAAGACACTGGATGATCTTTTTAGATTGACAGGGCAAGACTGGATTACAAAGTCCATTTAACTTCGCCTTCACTGCTCAACGCCCCTTTTCCCAATTGATAACTGAGGGTTAACTGAGGTCGGACAGCGCAGAAAAAACAACAGGGACAGACAGAACAGTTGCTTATCATGAGCTGTACAGTTTTGGACTTAAGGAACCAATACCCGTGAATTTCCTTAACACAGTTGACGGAGAAGTTAAAACAATCTTTTGAGTTTGAAGTTATCCAAACTCCTATTCATACAAGCTTGGTTTATCCCCGACAACTTGACATCATTTAGCATCTTCTTTAATCAAATTATATCTTAGTTCTCATCGACCCAATCATCTTTTTCCTGTCTACATCACAGTCTTTTTCTTGCTCTCTTGTTTTAATAACCCTCCTTACAAGGGAGAAGACGTAGTCCATGCATTGTTGTTACTCATAAGCTGCCATTGACACTCTATAATCATCTGATTCCAACAATGGGTCGAAGTCGCTCCGACGGATCTAACAAAGAGAGATTGCGTTGGACACAAGAACTACATGATCGGTTCGAAGAGGCTGTTAATCAACTTGGTGGTCCTGATAGTATGTTCTTGGATCAATCCGTTTACATGCACTAATGATATTTGATCTACCACTGTTCAACACCACGAACCTTCCTTTTGAAAGATTTTCATTGATCAAAACTAAATAGAAGCCAATCATGCTAATTAAAGCTTGATCGAATTAATTAATTTCTTTTCATCAATACACTGCAACTCCAGTGATGATACTCTTGTTCATTGAGGTTTGTAAGTTGTCTAGTTATTCTTACGATCACTCATGTTCATACTTGGAATGATTTGCAGGAGCAACACCGAAAGGTATCTTGAGGGCTATGGGCATCCCTGGATTGACTATCTACCATGTCAAGAGCCATTTGCAGGTAATTATTTATTTTCCCCTGTAGTTTGCCCCTCCTGCATGGAACTATACAACCCATTGAATTAACTTTCATGTCATCATGCTGGATTCTTACAGTCGTCTCAGATTTTGGCTACAAGATGCATACCTGCACTCTTGTGTTTTCTTGTGACAGTTTAAAGATTCAATACTGATTAAAATACACTCATGATCATTAACACTTTGACCTAGTATTCTGTTGATTTAGCTCTCTGCAAAACATAAATATATTATTGAGTTTCTCTTTCCTCTAATTTTATATAATATATTTCTTCATTTTTCACAAACTGCAATCTGTGTCCAAGTTGTAGTACAACGTGCGATTAACATATCACAGGGCCCCTGTTAAACAGTTTATACTAATATTTTCTGATCCATCTTTATTGTTTTCAGAAATACAGAATCTCGAAGTTTATCCCAGAAACCAACAGTATGTGTGGAGTGCTTTCATTTTATTTTTATTGCCTATAAATTTGTAGTACTTGTATACTTCTGTTGTGTGTGTTAATTTCTTGGTATCTTCCAACAGGAGGCAAGTTTGAAAGGAGAAATATTTCAGAAATGTTACCGAATTTCAGTGCAACATCGTAAGCTAATAATTAATCAGTTCCACCTCCTTCAACTTGTTCATGAACTAATTGGATCTAAGTTTTGGTTGCATAATTTTTGCAGAGGTGCTCAACTAAATGAAGCGTTACTGATGCAAATGGAGGTCCATAGGCGACTGAGTGATCAACTTGTGGTAGCAACATAATTTTTCATGCAGATTTATCTACTAATGAACAAAACACGAAACTTTGTTTTGCTTTATTTATAAATAAACACCATGCATATGTTTGTTGATTTCCTATGTGGTTGGTTAATTTTTAAGGTTCAAAAGAGCTTGAAGCTTAAAATTGAAGCCCAAGGGAGATTCCTTGAGAGAATTGTGGAGGAAAATCAAAATGGAAATCCAAAACACACCAAGTCTTTCTCTCCGGTATCACTGCCATCTCTCTGCGATTCAGAATCAAATGCTAAGGAATTTGAAACTGATTCGGAGGGTGAGAAAGTTGAAATACAGTCTGAAGAAGACTTTCAAGCTCTTAAGAGATTAAGGACCGAACACCATGTTTTGCCTTCACGGTATCAACTGGAACCTCCCAATCCAGATCCTTACAATCAAAACATGGTTCTTCAAAGAGATGCAAAATTTTCACATCCATCTAATGATGTCAACTTCCCATGGGACATTTTGGCCACTTGTTCATCACCTCTAGAGCCTAGTTTTTTTCTAGGTTAAATATCACAACATGTAATATTATTATGGTTGCATGGAATAAAAGTAGTGGAAGCACCATTGGTCACTGGAAATATTTAGATAATTTCTCGGTTATTCAGAGAATTTGTGTGGATATCTGACTTTGAGGACCATGAAGGCAACCAAAACATTTCTGGTGAAGGTATCTGTGTAGAAATAGCATCATATATAGCATTAAGTTGATTTAATCATGTGTGATTATGAAGGGTGATCTAGCTTGGCTATTTTTGTTTACTGTGTACAAATAAGAACATAGCTTTTAGTGGATGCCTGGTTGATTATGGAACGCAATCATTCTTTGCTCCATTTTTTTTTTTTTGTCTTGGTTTGTTGAGAGATTACATTTGTTTAGCACTCTGTGTTCTTACGTTATATTCATAGGCACGAATCCAGGTTGCAAGAAAATTTACCTCGTGTTGGTGAAATATGAACTGCTAATTTTCTCCTGGATTGTTTGGATTTTATCACTAGACGAAAGACTGGCTGTTGCGAATGAAATTATTAAGGTTTCATGGTTCATCAGCTTGTCGGTCATAGTTATTATACCTGGTCCTATTAAGCTCAGCCTCGAGTCATTAATTAAACAAGTTTATTTAAATTCAAAGTAATATTATTTGAAGATTATTTTAAAAAAATACTTAAAACCATATTGTTTTAAATTTTTAATCTAAACCAAGTTTTGATTGAGTTAATTAAATTACGAGCTGTCTTGCTGGGTTGATTTTGTAATACCAAACTAGAGGTTAGGTCATCAACTCGCGGGTTGATTCAGTGGACTGTGCTGAAACATTGATTGGGCAGAAGAGACCATTACAGTGGAAACATATGAAGAGAGTAAGAATAATAATCCCATTCATATATTGTTGTCAAGAAAAAAGATGGGAAATTAAATGCACCGAATTGGGCTTTAATACCTAGGCTGCTAAATAGACAATTTGGGCTAGAATGAATTTATAACCCATAGTTGAGTTTATATATATATATATATATATATATATATATATATATATATTGGAATAAAAAATGGACTATTTAGAGAAACTTTGGTATTATGATAAATTTTTTTTCAGTCATTGAAAAAATCATTTGATTAACTACATAATTTATGTTTATTTTTTTTTGCACTAAATCCTATATGTAATTGTGTTTTAAATTTTGGTTTTGTAAAAACTAAAATAATCCGTTTTTTATTTATAAAGATCTGTTTTTTATTTATTTTACTTGTAAAAATCCAGCTCATAATAATTTTAACAAAAAATATATTTTTTTAAAATTTATTTTTTTAAAACCACAAGTAAAAATGTTATCTTAACTTATTTTTTAAAAATATAACTATAAAAAATACTATAATTATTAACACACGTTTAACATGAAATATCTCCTCTCGTGCAATTATGATTGCTATTGAATCTCAGGCTCTATAATTATAGATTAGGTTATGGATCTAGTCAACAATGTCTATAGTCAATTCATCAAATATATTGGTTAGATTATTGACTGGACTCTTGGACATGAAGGTAAGATCTAAGCTGTAAGAAGAAAAGATTAAAAATAAAAAAATAAATAAAAAATAATAAAAAAAGAAACGGGAGTGATGGCTCCATGATTGTCTTCTTTTGATGAATTGATGGGTGTACGGCCATGTCTACTTTTTCTAAATGACAAATTCGACATCAAAATAATTAAATCAAGACTTTGAAAGATGCACCTTAAACAAAGGTTGTTTAGGTAAGATTAAAAATATAAAAAAATTTCCAAATTACACATACAATCAATTAAATGCTAAACAATTTTCTTATATATATTTTTAAAAAGGGCAATCTCTTAAAACTCAAATCCATGCTCGAGCTAGGGTTAAGATAAAGTGAACTTCTGGAAGCAATTTTGGTATTGGTTAAGAAAATATTTATTGTATTTCTATTTTAAAATATATTAAAATAATATATTTTTTTTTATTTTTGATATTAGTATATTAAAATGATACAAAAACAATAAAATAATAATAATAAATTAATAAATTATTTTCCAGCTCATTTTCTATGGCATAACCAAACACTGAAAAATATTTTTTAATTTATTTTTTATTATACTATCAAATATCAAAAAATAATTTACTTTCCTGAAATTTATTTTTAAAAAGAAATCATTTTCCAGCAAACAAAAAAGAATAAACAGAAAATTTAAAAATTTTAAAAACAACATTCATGCCACAACAATAAACAATTTCTGAATTCTTTGCCTGCCGATGGCACTACTCGTTGAAAGAGCAGTGTCAAAAGGTTGGGAAATCAAGATTTTCCCTTCAAACTTCAAATAAACGTGTGCCTATTCATTTGTTACGACTTACATAATGCAATTTTCGAGCAATTATTTACCTATTGACCACAATAATTAATTAATCTCATACAAATGTGAGCTACAAAACATTGAACCAAGCAAATCAATTATACTTTCTCCACTAAACAATGATGGTATCGACTACAAAGTATTATTTAATTTTTTTTTATTGTATGGTCCATATTTGATTTGAAAAGTAACTCAGATGGCTTGGTATTACAGCAGTATGGACGCACCAATTGTTACATTTTTTATAACAATGGAAGCTTATTGTCCACGAATAAATTGACTTCTTCTCAATTTCTTGGTATTCAAATAAATTCTTTTACTATTCAGAAACATGGAAAGAGTAGCACCATGCCAAATTACAAGAAAAACCATAGCATGGGAGAGGAATCATTGTATATTATAATTATATTTTCTTTTCTTGGGATATTTTTTATTTTAGTTACTGATTTTCTTTTTTTACATAGTATTATTTTGAGAATTGAGTCTATAATTTGTCTAAGTTTTTACACTATTAAGACAAGCTTCGATAACATCACATATTTTCGACTGCAATCAATGGCATGAGGAGAGGTTTTAAAATTGTAGTCCTCAAAGGTTTTTTTTAGTTTCTTTAGTTTTAGCATTTTAAACTCTAGCACAAAACTTTATTTTTTTACATTTTAGTTGTTGCGTTTAAAAGAAAATAGAGAATTTCACCACAAATGATAGAGGGGAGAAAAAATAGTTAGTTGCCTAAAATCTAATAATAAAAAGAAATTCATCTTGGTGTTAAAGAGTTTTATTTTATAAAAAGCGTTTCATTGAGGTGTTTTAACCCCTTATATTACCAAGAAAATTATACATCCAAGCATGATATTTTTTTCTGGATGATTTTTTTTTATTTTCTAACCAATTAAATGTTTGTTTGAGATTATATGAGAGTTTATTGAGGTTTGTGTGAGATGTTTATTTCATGTTTTCTAGTTAAAAAAGCTTGAAATTGAGTTTTTTGTATCAAAAGAAGAAACTCAATTTCTTAGTCACTTGGGATGACAAAAATAATACCAGTAAATGACGTATTGTTTGCTTTTTTTTATTTTTTGAAGTCATTTACTATTTAAGACAGGAAAAGAGCTAGCACGTGGGTTTGGCCTTGCGGGCTTATGTGCGTGGCTTTTTTTGTAATGTGCTAGGCATGCTAGATAACTCATGCCTAACCACCTTGCATGTTTTTACTCTTTGTAGATTTTTTTAATTATAATTCATTAAAATAAACTAAAAGTTTGGGTTTTTTTAATTAAATACTATTAAAAATTTTTATTTATTTTTAAATGAGATTATATAATTATTTTTATAATACTTTATTGGTACAACCTTTCATGATTTTTTTTGTTTCTTAAATTTTATTCGATAGCCTTTCTGTAAATGTCTATTTTTACTATCATATATCTCATTGAAAAATAAATTCTAGAAAATAAAATTTTTAAACTCAAATGGATCAATGATTCTAATCGTGGGTTTGGCGAGTTAACCCGAGTTGATTCAAGATATTGACATTTCAACATCTAAAAAAATTCAAACGATATCATCTTGAATTTTTTTAAGGTAAACTGGGTTTTGACCGGGTCGTGTTATCTTTCAAGTTGACCAGGTCACTTCAGGATAATTTTTATTAGATTTAATTTTAAATCCAGACAAGACAAGAGACCGAATCAAAATTTATCTATCAGGCCAACTCGAGTTTAAAAACATTATCAAAAAGTTTATTTTGCTTTAATTAAAGTTAACATCTCTTTTTAATACTTTTTGATGTATATGATTCACTATTTTTATTTTATTAAACACACAGCTCACAATTAATTTCTTTCTTGATACTGGAAAAAACATTAACAATCCCTTCCTTTTTTTTTCATTTAAATTTTTTTCAATCCATCATACCCACGTGAAATGTGAGTCAACTATATAATAAATACTAATCCAAACGAAAGGCATTGATAGCAGTCCAAAACATGTGATTTGTGCCAAAAGGGATGTAAAGTTTGCTGTACAATAGTGAACAATAAGTGGTAATAATGGAGAAAGTGTTGGGAATTACTCTGGGAAAATTATAACCTCTCCATTTTTAAAACATTTTAAGCCTATTTGCATCTGTGTTATTTTTTAAAATATTTTATTTTTTTTAAGATCATTTTAGCAAGGATATTTTTTTTTAATTTAAAAAAATTTTATTTTTAAAAAACATATTTTATAAATCTAGATAAACAAGTAAAATCTCGATTATTCTAGATTTTTATAAAAAATACACATAATAACTCCAACTCAATATCTACTATACAGATTTCAAATCCTTTGACACGAAGATACTTTTCCTGGGGACTTTGGCGAGGATAACGTTATCGAGTGATTCACTTTTGTTTCGTGAAGTGACCATCGAAGGAACTTAGACTTCACATGCCAACAAGAGAAGGGCTCCATCATCACTCAAGTAATGGGTTTTCGTTTCTTGAATTGGCACAGACAAATAGACAATAACTTAATTCCAACTTCTTGTACAGCATAGAAAAGGAACTCCACTATATGTGATTGAGATTTTAATTATCCTAAACAGACGTAGGCAACTTGGAAGCAAAAGTAAGTGGTAAAATGCAGCACCATGTGATTCAAATTGCCCTGGTCTTCTTGTTTCCTGCAACTTGCAAATGAATTAATTGGGACCAACGTCGTCGGACACTGTCATCAATTCAACATTCATTACATGGACTAGGAGATTTTAGGGATTCAACTTGTTTCTTGCCGCAGGGACCCTTTGTCCTAATGTAAAGTCTGTATTCATCGAATGTCATCGGTGGGTAGAGGGCCGGCCGGTCGACGGTGACGAGTTCCTTGGATGGTTCAATGAGCAAGTCACTCTTGGGGTTATAGAAGAAGGCAAGAGAGACTCTATCTTTATTAGAATTCACAATCACCCTGTGCTCCACGCTCTGGTAGATGGCATTGCTCAGTACCTGTACAAATCAATACTTTTTTATCAGTACCAATATGATTATGAAAATAAAGTGAAGTTAATTAAGCAATATATATTTAAAATGGAAAAGAGCTATCTTAATTAGTGTTACCTGGATTTGATCCCCTATGTTTATAATAAAGGCGTTTGGTGCTGGCTTAACGGTGACCCAACTGTCCTTTCTACGGACTTGCAGTCCAGCCACGTTTTCATCAGGCAGGAGAATGGTCATTCCACCAGGGTCGGAGTGCGGCGAGAGGCCTAGTGTGAGGTCTGGTTGTGGACACTTTGGATAGTAATTAACCCTTAAACATGCACCGACATTTTCCTCTCCGCCAAAAGCATCAAGGAGGAAGTCCTCTTCCAGGCCAAGGTTCATAGAGAATGCCTTCATCAGCTTTCCACCAAGTTTAACCACCTCGCGGCCGTACTCAGCTACCAATTCCCTGCAAAAAAAGGTTGTAAAATAGTTAATTTACGTCTTAATTAGCAGCTGTTAAATTAATTAGAACCATCACATCTGTGACTAATCATTTGTGCAAGACTTCATGAAATAATTGCAGTATCAGAGATTCATCAAACTCCATCTCTCCCTTGCCCTTTTCATGCCTTTTCCTTTTCTTTTCTTTTTTCAATAGAGAACCTTTACCCACCAGCAATCAAAAGGGAATTATCAGCTGGAGTCTGTAGGTAAATTAAATTACCTCAAACAAATAACCAAATTCTATAAAATAAAGGCGCCCATCCAACATATATTCTTGGACGGTCAACTAGGTAATTATATATTCATCATATTATCTCCTCGTGTAAAGGATGGTACTATTGGCTGTACTTGTAAAGCAATTCTATGATAAAGATCCAGCTGCCAAACCTCCTTTTCTTCTACAGTTCTGCAACTAATTGGATATATTTTACCGTGCCAACTTTGGTAGACGACTAATAAGGAGGAAAGTAGCAAGAAAGACAATTTCCAATGGCCATTTGAAGAAAATAAGAAAGTTCAGTGTTAATTAAATGGAAGAAAAGTACTCGTATATAGTATAACAGACAAAGGAGAAACAGTCAAACACACGAAGGAATACTATAACATAGGGCTGCTAAGAGAATTGAAGATGCATGCATACCGGCAAGAAGCTGGGGTTGCAGGCCACTTGTTTTGGTTTCTGAGAGCAACAGGCATGTAATGAAGGAAGAAATAATCACTCCAATCAAGACTTGCTCCTTTCTCCACGCCCAACCGGCTACCATACCCCTCATACGTAGCAGGACTGTTAGCATACTCTTGCTTCACTTCTACTGGCAGGTTAAAGAACTCGCGCCAAATCTCACGAACCCCCTTCATCAGTTCGTGGCTCACACCATGGTTCACTACTTGAAAGAAGCCCCATTCACTACAGGCTCTGTAGATACAACGGAGGGCCTCTTCGCGGAGGCGTTGGTCGTTAGAGAAAACGTTTTGGAAATCAATAACAGGAATGTTGACCTCCTGAGGTAGTGAGAAATCACTGTTTGATAACGGTCTGTGAGAAGGTGGCTTGACATAACGCTCTGGGATTGCCTGGATACCACTTGCGGCTAAAGATTGGACTCGAACCACAGGTTCTGGCCAACTCTGCAAGCAGTTCATCATTTTCTTTTTTTCTTTTTTGGGTAAGGAGAGGATGGGAGAGGTAAAAAGATGGGAATTTTATTTCTAGTGTTAGTCCTGTTGGTGTTGGTAGTGGGTGAAGGTGACGCTAATTAATTTGATTGATATATATCAATAAAAAGAACGTGTATATTATGGGGATATGAGAGACAAATTGTGAGATAGAAGATGTTGTGTGGTTGTAGTGTGTGAAGAGAGAAGTGGGATTTCTTTGAGGTATTTATAGAATTGGAGTGGACTCATTTCGGCGCCGTGATGAACTTGATTTGCTCATTGCCATATTAATAATGTAGTGGGGGTATAGACAAATTGGGTTTGAGCTCAAGAAAAATTAATGATAAAACGAAAGAATTTCTTCATTGCAAGGCAGGCTTAATTATGTGTTAATGCCATGGTCTAAAGAAGGTATAATGCATACATATAGATTAATAACCAATAAGTGGGTTTTGCGCCAGGCATGGAAAAGTTAATTTTGACTAAATATTATAGACAATTCAAAGAGGTTTTCTATCCACGTGTCTTGTGAGGGCTATATAATGTTAGTGGCAGCTGATCTTCCTGGCATCTTGTCATCTGGCATCAGCAAAGTAGCCTTGATAGCACTAGTTAGCTACCGGTATTTACCATAGACTGACCTTGTCGCCATTGCTATATGGCTTGAGTTGTTGTATTGCTGGGCAAGCTAATCCACGAAGAATAAGGACTAGTGGGGATTCAGATTCTCCCAAAACTTTCATGTATTGTGTTCTCATTCTAAAAGAAGATAGAGATGTGTTAATTTTATCCAAAAATGGGAAAAAAGGCAGCTCTAAGTGATACATAGCAAGGCCACGTTAGCAGGCATGCACCGATTAGTTTCAGATCCTTGTCTCTAGGAAACTAGTCAAGTGCCCGACTCATCTCTTTGGGGGGCAGCATTAATAGCTTCTTTGGTATTTTATGTATAGGACAGGCTAAACTAACAGAGACATTAAAGCTTCTTATTCATGGGGCTAGCACCTAGGATGGCAACTTGCGTGTCCTAACTCATTTCTTTATTTGGTTTTGGTTTGGATAGTTGATGATCCTCTGAGTGTTTAGTTTGTTTAGTTAGTAAAAGTGGTCTTGTCATGATACATTTAATTAACAACCTCAAACAATCGACAACCTCTCGATGGCAGCCAACAAAAATTAAGGAAAAGAAGAAGAAGAAGCCTCATTTGTTGTTTCCATGGTTCCATATAACACCCAGAATTATAAGGAATTCCTTGCCAACACAAATAAATATGGTACAAACCATATAACTTTAGGTTTTTCGACAAATCCTGTTACTTGTTTGTATTTGGTAAGCTGATCCATATTATATTATGTTAGAGAATAATATAAATTATATTTTAGGATCTTACATAATCGTTTAAACTATTGGATTGAAATGATTCTTTTAATATGGTATTAAAACCTTAATAACCAAAAGGTCACGAGTTCAAATCTTATTATTCACGTTTATTTGATAAAAATTAAATTTAAGGTAGCGTGAGTCTGTATAAGTTTTAAACTAAAAAAAAAGCTTTCACTTGAAGGGATGTGTTAGAGAATAATATTAATCATATCTTGAGACCTTGCCTAATAAATTAAATTATTAGATTGAGATAATTTTCTGACATAATAACATGTAATGATAATTAATTATTAATAATAGAAAGAAAAAGAATTGGACTTAATTAATATCCATCGTGAAAAAAGAATTAATTAATTTGACAATATTAACAATAAATATATATAAGGGTTTACTTTAACACCTCTTAACATAAGATGTAAATAAATTTAATTTTCTGTTTTTGCGAAGAACTTAACCCATGATCTCTTGATAAAGTACCAATGAGTCAAAGGAATCCATTGGTACATATTCTTTTTTTTTTTTTTTGTAACATTCGATATATTGTCATGGATGTTGATTAAGGAATTTAATTAAAAAAAAATTGGATAAGTTATAATAATATAAACTTATTTTATAACCAAATTAAATCCCTTTACTTACTATTAAGAAAATTGTAGAATTAAATGCTTGGAATATCAGCGAAAGGATATTATGGGAAAAAAGAACATGATTATTGTTTAATTAATTTAAATGATGAACAATGTTAAACATGTACAGTTCACATTCTAGAATCTAGATCAATCAACATTTACAGAATTCGTGTTTTGAAATGGGAGGTGTAATTTGAACACAAAATTGTTTAGTCGCAATCATTTTCAACGAAAAACAAAATCAACCAATATTTTTTCTCTTTAACGAAAAACACATTGACTAAGTAAAGAGAGGATTTTTATTCTTTTCACTTGAGATATTTTTTTTTTAAGTATTAGTCCTATCTATAATGTTAGGATATTACCAAATAAAGAATATTTAATTTAAATCTTTTTTTAGAGATAATTATTTTTTATTCGGTTCAGTTTTTATTAAAAAAAAGTATTCAAACTGAATTTAAAAAAAAAACCGAAACCGATTCAAACCGACCGGTTTTGGTTCAGTTCGGTTCGATTTTTTTAGAATAAAAACTGATTCAAACTGGTTTACCTTGGTTTTGTCTTGGTTTTTTTCGGTTTGGCTCAGTTTTTTTCGGTTTGGCTCGGTTTTTTCGGTTTGGTTTGGTTTTTTTCCAGTTTGGCTCGGTTTTTTTTCCGGTTTTTTTGGTTTTAGGCTTATAAAACCGAAACCGAATCGAACCGAATGGTTTTTTCAAAATTCTAATCGGTTTAATCAGTTTTTTTTCGTGGTTCGGTTTTTTTTCTTACCCCTATTTTTTTTATTAAGAAAATGGATTTTTTTTGTTCGTTTAATATCATAAGTTATATTAAAATTAAAACGATACTTGATTCCTCAACTCATTTTAATTTTACAACGAAAAAAGAAAAAAGAAAAAAACCAAATCAGGACCACTAGCATGAATAGACTCACACATGCCATGTAACATGGTTAGGCTTTGCAATGAGGAATCAAAAAACTCATTGGACAACATTTAATTTTTGGCAACTGTGAGGTGCCGAACGAATATGACATGACGAGCACCTCGCGCGCCTATATGACCTGCATATGTTTACAATTTTTCCTTTTATCTATTGAAAGACCAAAATAACCCTTCCTAAACCCCAAATGAAAAAAAAAAAAAACATTATGCACAAAATTCGTTTTTTTGAAATGGGAGGTGCAATTTGAATACAAAATTGTTTAGTCACAATCATTTATTTTTTCTTTTCCAAAACAAAATATTGTCTAAGTGAAAAGAGAATTTTTATTCTTTTCATTTAAGATATTGAAGAAAAGAAAAAATCAAAACAGGACCACTAGCATGAATAGACTCATACACGCCATGTAACATGATTAGCTTTGTAGTGAGGAATCGAAAAATATTTTTGTCGGTATTTTTTGACAACTGTGAGGTGCCGAAAAATATGATAGGCACCTCGTGCGTCTATATATGACTTGTACGTGTTTATAATTTTTGTTTTTTTATCTATTGAAATACCAAAATAACCCCTTCTAAACATTATATATATAAAAAAAGAGTCTAAAAAGCTAAAATTACCCCAAGAACATATATGATAACAACAAACAAACAAGTGCAAAAATACCAAAAAATAAAAACCCTAAAGCAAAAGTTTAAAAAATTTAAGTCTAAGGTTAATTGAGTAATTACACTATGCAAAAATTGAAAAATCTCATTACACCAGGCATTTTTTTCAAGGGCAATCTAGTATTTATAAGTCCAAATTGTTTATGAAAAACCATACACCCCCCCCCCCCAAATCATACATTGACATTTATATATAGTAAAATAACCATTTTACAACTATTTTTGTAAGGCACAAATAGAAGTGGTTTTTCCAAGGGCAAAATGGAAAAAATATCATGAATTTCCACAATATTTCCCCCCACACGGTTTAGAGTATAGACTAGATGCCATGCCCATGCGATGCTGCGGGCTTATGGCATACTTGTGTATTGTCGTGGATTTGTGGAAAAAATATAAAAAAAATTATATGAAGAAAAACTGTTGCAATTCACAATGTTTTCAAGGAAAAAACTACAAAACTAAATTCTTAACCAGTTTAATATTTTAAAAAATAAAATCAACAAAATTTTTTTTGGAACAATCATAAAAAAAATGAAAGGAAAAAAAAACATACAGGAAAACACTGTAACAATCTACAGTGTTTCATGAGGAAACATACAGTTGTAATTCTCAACCAGCTCAATATTAAAAATAATAAAATCGATAAAGATAATTTTGAAAAAAATCATAAAAAAATCATGTGGAGAAACACTGTAGCAATTCATAGTGTTTTAAAGAAAAAAACTACGAAGCTAAAAATTCTCAACCAGCTCAATATGAAAAAAAAATCGATAAAGAAAATTCTGGAAAAAAAATCATAAAAAAAGAAACAAAAAAGCATGTGGAGAAACACTGTAGCAATTTATAGTGTTTTAAAGAAAAAAACTACGAAGTTAAATTCTCAACCAGCTCAATATGAAAAAAATAAAATCGATAAAGAAAATTCTGGAAAAAAAATCATAAAAAAAACATGTGGGGAAACATTGTAGCAATCCACAGTGTTTTAAAGAAAAAAAACTACAAAGCTAAATTGTCAACCAGCTCCATATTCAAAAAATAAAATCAACAAAAACAATTCTGAAAAAAAAACACAAAAAAATAAAAAAATGGAAAGAACACATGTGAGGAAAATTAAAGCTAAATTCTCAACCAGCTCAATATTAAAAAAAAAAATTCGACAAAGATAATTTTGAAAACAAATATGTGGGGAAACACTGTAACAAAACAAAAATCATGTGGGGAAATATTGTAACAATTCACAGTGTTTTAAAGAAAAAATCTACGAAGCAAAATTCTCAACCAGCTCAATATAAAAAAAAATCGACAAAAACCATTTTAAAAGAAAAAAAGAAAACAATTCATAAAAAAAACTATGTATGGAAATATTGTAGTAATCCATAATGTTTTAAAGGAAAAAATTACATTACTAAATTCTCAATCAGTTCAATATTTAAAAAAATTCATAATTTTGAAAAAAAAAAAAAGAAGACAATCTTGGTAAAAAAATGAAAAAAAAAATGCAAAACCCAAAAAATCATCGGGAAAAAACAAAAAAAATATGGGGGAAAAACAAAAAAAGAAAAATAAACAAAAAAAAAGATAAAATAAAAAAAAATAAATAAATGAGAAAACAGTAAAATAAAACCAAAACAGTAAAAACAAACATGTGAAGAAGGTACAGTACTTCCCCACATGTTTTACAATATTTGTTAATAATTATTTTTTAAATAGCTAAGAGAACATATAGTTGAGAGGGAATATTATGCATAATGAAGGTATGGTCTACATTGAAAACAACAGCCTCTACGCTATAGTTCATAGTGGTCTCGAACTTGAACTATGATTGGTTAAGAAAAAAAAGGTATCATACCTTTACTGAATGAAACATCAACCTCCACTCTAGAGGCAGTAATGGCCTCCAAATTGAACTATGATTGCTTAAGAAAAATGAAATATCACCGTCCACTGATTACAATTCAGGTGTTGACTTGAGTTTTAATAGCCTGGATTTTTTTTTTTTTTGACCTTGTACTACTTATCACGATTTTCATGAGTGTATTTAAAAATAAACTGTGTCTCGAGAGAAGTCCCATCCTCACACTCATACGATGGATGAATTATGATAAAAAAAAAAATTTCATTAACATTCACCGTGTTTCTTTAAATTTTAATTTTATTTTTAGTAAAATTATTTTTTTATATTTTTAAATCATTTTAATATATTAATTTTAAAAATAATTTTTTTAAAATAAAAAATTATTATTTTAATATATTTTTAAACGAAAAATATTTTAAACTGTAATTACTACCATAATCCCAAACAGGTTTTAATTTTTTTTAAAAAAAACCCAACATTTATAAGGATAAATGCACCCACAGCATAAGAGGGATTATTAAATGGAAAAATTACATTGAACCTTTTTTGTTGTATATAAATAATGTGATTTTAAATAAATGATCTCATAGCTTTTGTTATTAAATGGGAAAAATTACGTTGAATTTTTTTTTTTTGTATTTTAAAAAATTATATTTTACATCTCATAATCTATAAATGATAAAACACTTTATATCCAGAAAAAAATAGTCAACAAAAACTTTGGAATTATTTATAAAATTGCCATTTTATTTTAATTAATAACTAAAAAATCATGCTATGTTAAATAATGAAATTATCATTCTCCTTCACTATACTAAACATGAAATCTTAACCACCAGATTCCACCGTACTTACCCGAATCTAGCCACCCAAACTCAACAAAAATTTGGAGTATAAACATCGATTTTTTAGATCTATCTGCTTGTTAATCATAAAAATCTGAACAAAAACAACTACGAATTTACCTAATTTTGTATCCATCTTCTCTCAAGTACCTCCAACTTTCACCACCACAATAACCCACTCTTCCAACTCACTCTCAGCGTTCGGCTCTGTCGCCTGAAGAACCTCAGTCCAAAAACAGGAGCAACCTTGAGCATCTTGAGCATACCTCAGTAACCCACTCTTTCATGCTCGTTGTGATTTCTGAGAATGTGGAAAGTCTTTTCACGGCAACATTGGTAGTATAATGCAGTTGAATCCAACGCAGTAGCAATCTATAAACTGATTGTGGTACACTTGTTCTTGATGGTGACAACAACAGCATTGGTATCCTTGGCCACAACATAATCATTACACATTAGATGGCCTGTCATGCATTTTCTATGGCGATTATAACACCCGATCATCACTTAAATTAAAGAGTGTTCAACAGCTGATAGGCTATCTTAGCAGAGATGAAGGGTGCATAAAAGCAACAAATGGGTTTTGTTGTGCAAAGTCCCAAGTTGGTCCGGGACATAGTAACGCATCCATGATCCATCCGCACTCAGAGCACCATCACGTCAAAACTTAGAAGAGGAAATGACCTGAAAGTCACAGAATTAATTACACAACCAGTGTGGATGCAAATAATCTTTACTATTTTGACCACCATTAAAATTAATGACTAGATTAACTTATTTAATCCATATAAACTCAGTGAACTACCCAACCCAAGTCATACTATAAAAGCACTTGAGTAGATGTATAATTATATGTATCTGTGAGACGATCCCGTTAACGATGTTTTCGTCCTGAATTTAAAGGCTTGGAAACCTGAGGCTAACAATTCTGTGGTTGGAAGGCCATATTAAAATTATTGGACTAAATGGGACTAAACTAAATAAAGTGGAGAAATTTGGACTAAAATATAAATTAAATGGGATGGCTTGAATTAATTCAATTCAACTGGGCTGAAATGAAATTAATTGGACTGAATTGATTGGAATGAAACAATTGGGATTGAAACAATGTTATATAAATAGTCAATTGATCCTTGGAATATTTCATCATTTTCATTACAATTCTTATTTCTCGAATTTCTGCAATATCAACCGAATTTATCCTAAATCTCCTAAATCAATTTAGACCTCTAGATCTAATTATTTATTGCAAATTCTTCCTTGGTTTCTAAGATTGTGCAATTTTGACCCAATCAACTTCTAATTTGATTTTTTCTTCAATTAATCCCTCAATTAATTTCAAACTTTGGCTTTTTATCTCAAACTCTCTCTTGAACTTCCAATTCTTTTCAATCTTAGCCAAATTAAACTAATTTAAGACATTTTTTTAATTTTTTCTTCAATTTAATCCTTAATTATGACCCAAATCATTCCAACTCAATTATTACCATGACACTCGATTGTCGCTCCAATTTCAACCAAATATTTTTACTCATCTTGCTCATATTCTTTCACCTTAGCTTGATATTGTTCACCTATCATAGTATCATAGTAGTGGGGGTGTCAATCTTTTTCGAGATCTTTTTCAGGATGAAATGGCAACTTTGAGAAAGTTGAGGTAGACCACCACATTTCTTTTCCACCTCTTGGAAGATTCACACTCAAATTGAAAATGATTGTTTAAGATCTCTGGAACTGCTTTGAACAGAATTCTCAAAATGCTCTATTGGTTATCCTTTAAAATCGATGGTGCTGGTGTAATAAAATTTTATATAAGAAATATTATTTATATATTCTTTATCACACGATGATGTAGTTAGATCAATGCATATTGGATATCTTGATTTCTCAAAGGAGATTTAAATTTTATTTTTTAATAGTTATGAGTTTGATTTTTTTCAGGGTTACTGAAAGTTTACATGATCATTAATTTCAGGGTTTATAAAATTAATCGAGATACATACAAACAAACCCCAATACCAAAAATAATTAAAAAAATCAGATAACAAGCAACATATAAACATCGAAACCACACTGCCATTATTGAGAAGTCAACAATAGTTATCACGACATAAGAACAGGCAAGACAGCCGACATAGAAACATGCTATATATTTATATTAGTTGAATGGTTTAAACCGCAACAATTTTTTCGGTGATATTAAGTGTTTTTTGTTTTTGTTTTTGAGGTTGAATATATTTTTTAAAGTGTGTTTTTAATTTTTTTTTCTTGATAAACATTAAATTGATCTTTTAAACATATTTTGATGATTTTTTAGTATGGTGATGTTAAAAGTAAAAATATAATTTGAAAATAATATATTTTTAATTAAAAAGTATTTAAATACCGTGTAACTAGATAGAAAACCTGTTATGTAAACTAAGAAACTTGATAATTTAAAATTTAAAGTCTATCAGGTTTAAAATTAAACTGCTATGGATTAATTTAATTAATATAATATAATTTGATTTAAATTAGGTTGAATGAACTCTTTGTTTATTAAAAAATAATATAAAATGATGTCACGTCACTTCAACTATTTATTAGAAAAATAATAATAAAATAGATTAATTCTATGACTCCAAGATTACCCTACTGAATCCTTTATCTAATAATTATGATTCACTAAAAGAAAAAAAAAAAGGCAATAATATCATCTTTCATTGACTGATGATTTACTCAAAGAAAAAAAAAGTTTTGTGCTCCAATTTTGAAAGGGAATATAATAATTTTACTAGTTTATACATAATTTAACATGCCCATTGGTGCAAAAAAGTGTTAAATTAATCAAAATCGGATACATAAATAAATAAATAAATAAAAAGTAATATAGAAAAGTGATGGCAAGTCGTAAGAAATGATAAACAGAGCGAATGAATGGAGTACGAGGGAGATCAGCTTTGGGTGGTAAAAGTCCAACACTAAGAGTGTGGCCGACATGATTGGAGCATTACCGAACTTAAAGTTTGAACCCTTTTACATCACGTGGCCAACGTTGCCAAAAATTCATGACCACAAAGTACACGTGAATCGACATGAAGAATTACTTTTGGTTTGGAAATTTTAATTTTAATTTTAATTT
>Ga0325411_1003098_pt1 | contig 18712 bp, 11 predicted proteins | sample PopdelMetagenome_13_FD_206181 | JGI IMG/M metagenome (GOLD analysis project Ga0325411, IMG submission 206181) | Populus deltoides microbial communities from Bellville, Georgia, United States - Xylem-PdIQD-R4 | ecosystem: Host-associated > Plants > Phyllosphere > Stem > Wood/Secondary xylem...
GGTATAAAAAAACCCATAATATTGGAGAAACATCTGGTCTTACTTTCACAGTAACATCAATTCTCCTAATCAACCTGCATTCAGCCCAGTCATAGAAACAAATGAAATCATTTGAACACATAGCCAAAAGGGTTCCTCCGTGAATACGCTCAGCTGAAAAGGTTGGCCGGATGCTCTTCTTTTCCTGAAAGAATTTACCATCATTTGACTCCATACTTCACATAAGAGTAAAGAATTTACATAACAGCTAGATTGATGGGTTTTGAGAATAAAAAACAATTCTGTTAGCCCCCAGGAAATATAAGCCTGAGCATGATTAGACAAATCACAAGATGAACCAGGAGAGCATTACTAGCGGCTCTTGAGATAAATGTTCAACAATTTTCCTCAAAGAAGCTTGGCATATTACATTTCTTTTCTATAGAGGCCAGCTTGTCAAAAAATTTCCACTTCTCCAGAACAAAACAATAATTTAAGAGAAAGGATGAAATAGGCTAAGAGTGTACAAACCTGGAAATTTTTACTGAAAATCTTAATCTTTGATGTACTTTCTCTAACAGCATATTCACCATCAGCAGACCAGACGAATTCAAGTGCAGAACCAAATGATCTGTTTCTCCATGCTAAAGCTGTATATATGATGTACTCACCATCTCCGCAGACAACAACAAACCTCCCATTGGGATTGTGCTTTAAGGTCTGTAATACAAGTGTGGAAGAAAAACTAAGTCACCCATGTACACAAATGTACATTTCAAGATAGATTATAAAAAAAAAAAAAAAAAATAAGCACGTGTTTTTCCTAGCTTACTCTCAACACCATTAATGCTATGTCTATGCATGTTACAAGTTTCCCTTCCACCTTGAAAAACTAGTCCATGATACTATGCATATACATGTAACAAGGAATACTCCCACAAAAAAATGGAAAAAAGAAATGATGCAAGGGACCACAAAAAAAAAAAACAGTAATTTGTCTATCAAGCATCTAAATTGAGTTTAGGAGACATTTTGCAGACTTGTCCTACCAGGAAAAAATGGCCATCTGCTCTGGGCTGCTACATCAATTGAATTTTCTTAAACCAACAAATAACTCTTAGAAATAATGTTAAAAAAAATCTAAAATATGTTACATTAATCCCGCTGAGATGCATGAAGAAATTTATGTAGCTTTAAACGATGCAGCCTTACTTAATATGATGGAACCTTAGGTGCAGGTGAGGGACAAAAAGAAACAAAAAAAATCATGGAATGACCAAAAAAGTTGCAAACTCACTTGAGGGTAAAGATCACATGTTCCCAACTCCTTAACAGCCAAAGGCAATCTTTCACCATCAGTGACCTAAAGCATAGATAACAAAAGGGTGATGTTATGCCAAGCAAAAGAACCTTTTTCACATTAAGATTGTATGTTAAGTAGCAATTATGAGGTGGTCTAACTGGAACCCAAACCTCAAAATCTGCCCCCACACTCTTAATGTTCACAGTTTGAATTTCATTGTGCTTGGCCCATATAATCTTTCCACTATTGTCCATGCTAGCTACAGGTTCTTCTCGGCCGATCTTGACCATAATGGTTCCTTCATCATACCCAATCACAATACTGCACAAAGAAATTGATAAACATTCTGCTTTTACTCATCATCGACAAAAACTCATTTTCAAAAGATGTTCAACTATTCCCCAAATGGTGGAAGGGTTCATCAACAAACTAATCAAGACACATACCGGCGTGAACCTTTCATGTATCCAACAGCCCAAACTCTTTCTAGGCCATAATTCAAGGTGTTCTCAAGCCTGTAGGAAATGAAACAAGTATTAGAAGTCTGAAACATTAAGGCAAACAGAAATCTATCCTTGTAAATTACAAAGATTCAGATAATTTCAATATACATGCAATGTTATAGGTTTACAACAAAGAAAAATAAAGAGAAACATGGTGCAACTATTTAGCTTGAGCTTTCAAGATTTTGCATCAATTCTAACCCCAAAGAATTTAACAACTCAAAGAATCAGCCTAATTCAGATCATACTGGGCTGTGCATTCACCAATAGAGAAAAATCTTCAATTTAATATCAAATTATGGCTGCAAATATGCAGAAATTCATGACAATTTCACATGCTAGTAAAATTAAAATCCTGAAGCTAATTGACTAAACAGGTGCATAAGGAATATTTTTCAGGTGTGCGAGACTCTAGGAAGCCCATGACGCCTACACAAACTAGTCCATAATCTCAGATTGAGAGGTATATAAAAATTGGAAAAATAAATATCCAAGGAAGTTGGCCCGCCAAATGTTCTTGCAAAGGTGCTGAAAAAACATCTCTAAGAGATGTTCTAATTCAATCAGAATGTATATGTTCCAGTTACCATGTAGAGCAGATAATTAAGTGCACATAAAAGCTATCACAGACATGACAAAATTATGTTTAAACGGAGAAAGAATTACCTGTAAGTTGTTGAATGCCATATACGAACAGTCCCATCCTCAGAACCTGTAATTATTATTGGAAGTTCGGGATGGAAACATACAGCAGAGACATTGTGTGTGTGGCCGTCCAAAGTCTGGACGCAACTTTTGGTTTGATAGTCCCATACCTGGTTGAAAAAATGGTCCATTAAGATTCAAAATCAAGATAAATATGTTAATCGAGCATGACAAAAAAAAACTAAATAAATATATGAAGGGCAGACCTTCGCAGTGTGATCATCAGAACCAGTTATTAGATAAGGTTTATCTCCACCAGTAAAGTAATCGACACAGTTTACTCCTTTCTGATGGGCATCCAGAGTGAAATTTGGGTCGGGAGAGCCAAGATTCCATATCTAAAACAAAGAAATATCAATTAACTGAACCAAGTGGAGCACATAATGCATTTACAAAAAGTTAGCAGCAGAGAACACCCCTTATACCTTTATGGTGCGATCGAGGGATGCGCTTGCGAAAGTGTTGGTGTCTTTTGGATTAAAAGTAACCTGCATCACATAATGAGAATGCCCCTCAAATATCTGAGTACAGGCCCAACCCTTCTCCCAATCCCAAAGTTTTATAAGCATGTCATCAGATGATGACAACACATATGGAAGGGTAGGATGGACAGCCACACATCTAATGTAATCTGTATGCGCCTCTAAAACTTTTATCTTATCCATTGTGTTGTAGTTGTACACACGAATATACATGTCATCGGCCCCAGCAACAACCCACTGCTTTCGTGCTATAAACTTGGCTGACCTAACTGCAGAAACATTATGTAAACCTCAGAAGATATGATGATTACAAAGAAGAAAAAAGCTCACTTCACATCATATGCAAATAAAGAGATGAAGTATTAGAGAATTTTTTACAATGGCTTCATAAATAAAGCGAATATTATAATGTACCTGGTAATTCAGTGACCTCAAAAGACTTTGCCATGGTCTGGAGGAGATCAAGGAGATTTAGATTAAAGGGGAAAAAATAAAAACTTCAAGAAAATAATCTATTGTAAGAAAATTTCAAGCTCAAAAACAACAAAAAGAAACTTTTGGCTGCTGATTTGTGACTGTAGCAAAACAAAATTACATTTCAAGACAAGCTTCTCACAAGATAGTCAGCAGCTAAGTTTATTTCCCAAGCTTACTTGGTCTACAAAAATGGAAAAATAAATTGTAAAGCTCCCCGTTGATATGGTGTGATGTGTTGCTTGCTCTCTCAGTTCATGTTCCATGATCAATTAGCTGAGGGGGCAAACAACTCATACCATATTGCAGCTTTTCCTACCCCTAATAGTCTGGTACTTCATCGTTGTTTCCAGCTGATGAAAACAAATCCAAATAGCAACCAGCTTCACAAGTTAAGAGAAAGTACTACAAGGTACGGTCCCAATCACATGTAACTCGTTCAGTTTTTCCATAAGCACATTACCCTCATGCCCTAACTCGTAACAGAAAGCAACTGTGGAAAACTAGGATTGTGTTTTCTTTGTAGTTTTTTCTCTAAAATAAGAACAGAAGATGATTGAGAATTATCAGCACTCTCATAAGAAACAATGATCTTGGGACCCCAAACCTACTCAACGTTAACTTAAGTTACTAGCCATGTTGCTTCACTAATAAAACATATACATAATTTTTAGAAAATTATCATGATCATCACTAACAATCACCCTACTTCAAACGTTTTATTGTTAATGCTGAAAATTCCATGTGTAAATAAACCAGAATCGTGAAGAAAAACAAACAAGTGTGGTTACATTCCCATACCTGTGACTGGTAGTTCCAGATGCACACAGTCCCTGAATACAAACTCACTAAAATCCTGCAGAAACCCAAATCACATGTTAATACAGAACATCAACTATAAAATTCATCAAGTTAAAATACCACCATATCTACAACTTCTCTCTGCACTCAAATAACTAACAAATTAAGTTAAGAAAACACGCAAAAAGAAGAATATAATTTACCATGGTTCAGTTGGATGTAGATCGACTGACTTTACTCTCTCTGATCTTTGAGCAAGTTTCCTCTGATCCAAATATCAAAGCCAGAATATTACTCGGTCATTTTAGAGAGAAAAAAAATCATAGAATTGAAGCTGAAAATATATAAGAATACCTTGATTTCGAGTCTGAGAGGCTGTTAATACACAAACATATATAATAAAAAAAAAATCAGTCCCGGAATTATATACCAGATCTCAAATTAATCCAGAAAAATAAAATCCGCATTAATCCAATTAGTTAACAATAAAATAAGAAAAAATTCATAATCTCAAAACACATCAAGTCATAACCAAAACAATTTTTGGTTATTCCTTCACTTTTTGAGCAATCAAACACACCTCGAAAACTCACATTACACAAATATCTAAAAATCCAAATTCCCTAACACCAGATCTCAGTAAAACTCAAGACCTAAACATCCGTTTGGTCACTAACAAATCAAAGCGAACATCAAGAACCTCGGATTCCAAGCAACCAAACAGAGCGCAATCGATCCCAATGTAACGCATTTGATTAATTCAACAGAAAAAATGATTGAGTGGTGCGAATAGAAGCTAACAATTTATACAATTAGATGCTTAATTAGAAAACAGCAACAAATCAAAGCAGACTTCAACCAGATCTAATGCATACTCGAACTCGAAAGTGAAGGCTATAAAACGACAGCACAAATTGGATGTGAATAGAAAAACGGAAATGGATCACGAAACGGTAATGGATCACGAACTCACCATTTTTGCAGATCGCGCGAGTTAGAGATTCAGGTGATCGGGTTCTAAATTCCGAGAGAAAGAGAGAGAGAAAGCGGGGTATGGTTTTGTGTAAGCGAGTCTTGAGTGAGATAATATGTGAGAGACAAATGGTGTGTAAATTAAGGGACAAAATTACGAAATCGCCACTGCAAGGGGGAAGCTACAATATGGAGGGGTGTAGTGTTAAGTTGCTTCCTGGATTTCAATGGTGATGATGTGGAGAATTGGACGCTGACGAGTTTAAGAGAGGTGTCCAATCGTATGCGGACTTAGCAACGTGGAAGAAGGAGCGGATAGGATGAGTTTTGGTGACTGACCAGTACGTCTTCTTATTTGTTTTTTGAAAAATAATTTTTATTTAAAAAATAAATTATTTTTTTATATTTGATAATGTAATAAAAAATAAATTGAAAAATACTTTCCAGTATGTGGTTATGTCATAGAAAATAAGCTGAAAAATAACTTATTAATGTTTTATTTTTCTCAAGTTTATTAAAATAATTAGGAACAAAACTTATAAATTAAAAAGTTGAATGAGAATGAAATTAAAAAAATATATAATTTCTTAAATTATCTCAAATAAAATAAATAATAATCAAGATAATAGGATTAAATATAAAAAAATAAAAGATGAAGAAATTAAAATAATAATAGTTAACATTTCATAAATTATTTCAAATAAAATAAGTAACAATCAAAAGAATAGGGACCAAATTTGATAAATAAAAAATTTTAATAAAAAATAACAAGGGAAAAGTAAATAAAAATTATAAAAATGAGAACCAAAGTTAATATAAAAATTAAATTTTAAGAGATGAATTGAAAAATAAATATTCAAAACAAAATATATATAGCAATCAAAAGTTTGAGGACCAAATTTGATATAATCAACAAATAATATGACATTTCTAAATTTTTCATAACTTCCAGAAAGTGTTTTTCGCCCAAATTTTCCAGAAAAACACTTTCCTAAAAACCAAGCCAAATTTTTCTTTAACTAGAAAGTGTTTTCCGTTGACCAACTTTTCTTATGGTAAACAAACACAGGAAAATTTGAAAAGTGGTTTTTCAAAAACCACTTTCCAGGAAACAAACACAGGTTAGTTGTTTAAGAATAGACACCCCCTCTTGTTAAAAGTGTCAGGTTTTTGTGTATGTTTGGAAGTGTGGTTGTTATTTTTTTAAATGTTTTTTATATTAAAATGTATCAAAATGATAATTTTTTTATCCTTTTTAAATTATTTTTGAGATAAGCACATCAAAACGATCTAAAACATATAAAAAAATTAATTTTTTGGAAACCCGGGTTACCTCGCGTTTCCAAATGCTCGCGAAGCAGTTTAGTGACACATTTAAAAAGATATTTTTTAAAATATTAAAATTTTATTTATTTAAAATTATCTTTTTATATTTTTAAATGGTTTTTGGGTGTAGTGTCAAGAATAATATTTTTTAAATAAATAATTATTTAAATATATTATTCATAAAGTGTGTCCTCGAGGACAAAAGATCCTAAAGAATTCAATATTTTATTGAAATGTATTTTTTTTTTTTTCATAAAAGCTAGTGTATTAGATAATTAATCTTACCGGATAGTTTTTTTCTAATTTCAAAATTAATTTTAGCAACAAACCATGATTTCACATGATATAATTTGATTGAAAAATCTTTATATAAACCTAACCAAAAGAAGGTCAAGGTTTTTGTTATTGAAAGCTAATTAAGGAGTTAAAAAACATTGTTTACGGTGAAAGGATTCATACTTTATTAGAATAGTGTAATAATTATTTTATTTATTTCAAAAAAATCGATCAGGATAATATAAATTTTTTTTATAAGATTCATTAGTTAGTGTAGATTAGAGACAATTCAGTCTTTTCATATTTTAAGCATAGTTAAGTAAATCAATTACCCTTAGAAAAAAATTTATTTAACTATTGTCAATGAGCTTTTTCAAAATTTTACTTTTTAAAATATTGTAAAATGATTAAATTATCATTAAAAACAATTTTTCTTTAATTGGTGTCCAAAGGCTTTTAAGTATTTTCATTATAATTTTTTAGTTATTATCAAGTTGGTTGAGAAGCAATTTGATATTTTAATAAATATAAAATATTATTTAAAAACAAAAATGATTAGCAAGTGCATTATACGAGTCAGCGTGTCTGTCGCTCCGCCGTGTTTAGGCAGCATGTACGGAGGATTGTGACGGCCTCCCTTGATGTCATTGGAAACATCTTAGCAGACCCTCCCTCCCTAGACGACATGTGTAGCTTTCATACCTCTAATTTGGCATCGTCAGCCCTTTTCTTTTCTATTTTTTTTTCTTTCTCATCCTTGATTTTCACATATGAAACTTATAATTTTTGAAGTAGCTCTTCAATTTTTTTTTTATATTTAATCATTGTTGTTTTGATTACTATTTGTTTTATTTTTAAAGAATTTATAAAAATATATTTGTTTTTCAATTTCATCATTTTTCAATTTTTTTGTTCTTATTCTTTTGATAGCTATTTTTTTTATTTGAAATAATTTTTAAAAATTGAATATGTTTAATGATTTTATCCTCTAGGTTTTTTTATCGAATTTAATCTTTATTCTTTTAATTGCTATTTTTTTTACCTTATCAAATTTTTTAAAGGGATACATTTTTTTCTTTCTAATTTCATTATTTAACATTAAATTGTTTAGGAAATGAGCTTCTTAATTGATCATGAGTCTAAGATTTCACGAATTGCAAGTTTAAAATGTTAACTCAAGTTTAGAAAATTCGTCTGAGTTTACTTGGTTTTTCTTTTTTATTTTTTAAGCTCATATTTTTTTTTCAGTTTCATCATTTAATATTTATTTAATTAGAGATTGAGTTTTGTTATTTTCTTTTATTTTCTTTCTATAAGACTTTTTTACTAATTTAAAAAATAACCTAGTTTATCTCGGGTCTTTTTATTTGTCACTCTTTGTTAAATTTAGCTTTTTTTAAAAAATAATTGAATTAAATTGATTGATTAAATATAAGTATTAAATGCTCACTTCATTATATTTTATATGGTTTGCTTTCTGAGTTGTTTCTCTAACAGTGCATACAACCATTTTAAATGTTGTCGTGCATTCTTTCATAATGACATTGGAATTGTCTTAATGAGCTCTTTCTAGTAGTGAGAAGGTGGCCACAACAGAACGATGATGAGTCTCTAATAGACTTTTCTTTTTTGTTAATCTGAGTGTGATATTGACGACTCATTTTTTATAGTTAATTATTGCAAAAAAAAAAAATCGATTTATTTACTACCATTGTCTATTTTTTATCATATTATTAAGAGACTATTTGTTTTTGCGTTTCAAGTACTTTTAAGAAAAATTAAAATTTTTTTTATTTTTTTTTACTTCAAATTTTTTATATTTTCAGATCATTTTGACGTGCTGGTGTCAAAAATAAATTTTAAAAATAAAAAAATATTATTTCGATACATTTTCAAAAAAAAAAACACTTTAAAAAATAACTAGTACTACAACACTAAATAGGCTCTAAATAAACAAACTTGTTGGATTCAGTTAAGTCAATGATGTGGGTCTCAAATTTTTCTTATTTTTTTATTAACATTATCATCACTTGATCATCCTGTTTTTACATTAAAAAAATTTAGTCCAGCCCACGACATAACAATGACCACTAGTTTAGTATTAACTAATTAGCTAATTTATAATTGAATCATTGATTTGTTTCTTATACAATTTTATAATTATATAATTAGGACTAGTGACTCTTTCTATTATAGCAATACATTAACTTTATCACATGTGCTACACCGTGGATAAAAGTCCAAGTTATTTTCAAACATAATATATATATATATATATATATATATATATATATATATTAATATTGTGAATGTATTTTAAAGTATCATGAATGTTTTTAATTCATAAAAACAAACATGTTGTTTAAGTCGCGAATAAAATTTTAAGTCAATTTCTAATATAAAGAAAAAATATTTATATTACAAATATGTTTTCATGAATCTTTTGTTTTAACTGAGAACCAAAAAGACGTTGTTTATGTTTTATAAAATAAATTAAGAAATATATGAACTGATAAATAGAAAAAAGAATCGTTAACATTAATTCAATATTAATTTTCATAGTAGTTTTAAAAGATAGATGCATATACAAATATTGTATATTGATTATTATTTTTATTTAAAATATTTACATTCATTTTATCTTAGTAGCTAAATGTTGTTGCTAATAACTAATAATCTTTATTTTTATAAAAACTTTATATAAATATAGTCAATTCATATAAAATATAAAAACTAAAAATGATATAAACCAAACTAATCACTTCAAAGTATCACGCAACTAAAAAATATAAAAAGATTATTATGTAAATAAAAATAATTAATAAAAAGGGGTAAAAAAAATTTAGGTGCTAATGGGATACCCTTAATTAAAAAAAAAACATAGGTGGTCGAGTTTTTCTTTAATTAGGAACAAACAACGCGTCATCTATTTTTTTTTCTTTTTAAAGCAGGCAACAAGTTGCCTAGAGTAGTAAGTGACCTATTGCTAACCAGGCTCCCTACCCAGAAACAAACCATCAAAAAATTAAAAAGAGTCTATTTTATAGCTTGTTTTAACTTAAAAACACTCTAAAACATCATTTAGACCTTGAAAAACCATTTAACAACCCTAAAACACCTCAAAATCACACTAAAAATGAAAAATAACCGAATGAAAATAAATCAAACAAAACCAGATCTACTTATCCCACTATGTTTGGAGAAAAAAACTATCTCTATTGAACTTCTCCCGGAAAGAGAAATTCATTAACACAAAGATTCTTTTTTTTATATCTTAAATGTAGTTAATCGATAACTTTTTTTTATTTGTTTTTTATGAGTTTCTCTCTCCTCTCTCAAATCTCAGGTTGATAAATGAAGATAATAAATTTTTAAACCATAATAAAAAAATCTAAAAGCTTTGAGATTGGATATATTTTTCTGTGTGTTTCATATTGCAATCCTCTATCTTTCAGTTTTGTCTTTCTATTAGAATTTTAAGAATTTGATCTCATAGAATTAGGCCATACAAGGATCAAATAAAACAAATTGAGGATAAAATTAAAAAAAAGAAGACAAAAACAAAATAAGTGGATATGTTTCAATGTTCACATAAATAGTGAAACATCATAAAAACAAAAAACCATAGTTTTTAGTGTTTTAGTTAACTAGTTGCTCCACATGCTACCATGGGATGTTTTGGATAGTGTTATAAAACTTGACTTGGTTGATAAACTAGGTGACCCACTGACTCGGCTTTTGTCCTTGGTTGAGTTTCAAATTAAATCAAGTGAGTTAATTTAGTGTGATTTAATCAATTTAGTGGGTGCATCCGTGGTGACTTCCTAGCCTCGGCTATGACCTATGTTGAGTTTGAAATTAAACTGGGTGAGAATTGACCTGATGTGATCTTTTCAGCCTTTTAGGTGCATCCATGACTCAATCAACTTGGTTGAAACCTGATCTAACTTTTTTTAAAAAAAATTCAAAGCGATACTAATTAATTTTTTTTATAAATAATTTTGAAACAATGATGTTTTGAATTTCTAGAGTTAAACTTTCTAGCCCGTGATCGAGGTTATGGGCTTAATTGGGTTTAATAACTTTATTTTTTACAATCTATTTTTTATTTAATTATACAATAATCAAAATTGACATCACAAAAAAAATTATGGAGAAATGAATTTTTTTTATCCAAATTGTCCTTTTTATTCATGTATTTTTTTTTACAACAAAATGGTTTGTTTTATTAACGGCATAATTTATTGAATAAAAAGAAAAAAAAGCAAAGAAAAGGTCTAACAATATTAATATTTGAGCTAAATAGGAAAAAAAAAATTTTAATTAAAAAACTAATTTTCTTATTCATGCATTTTCTTATTTAGAAAAACATATTATTTTTATGATAAAAAAAATTTTAAGAAAAAAACTTATTATGGTCATGAAATTTTTTTAATTAAAAACTAGAAAATTATGAATACATTATTTTTATATACCTATATGAAAAAACATAAGAACAATAATTTGTAGAAAATTATATATATAAAAATATATTTTATTCTCATTTAATATCATTGGGCAGTTAATATTTAAGAATTATGCATACAAAGCTAATATATAACTATTCATAAAATAGTTGATAATATAATTATAAAAAAATATAATATCCTTAAAAACAATGGCAAAATTCTTTATTAGCAACATAATTTTGAATAAAAAGAAGTAATATTAAAAAAAAAAGTTTGTCCGAAACTTTTACCATTTAAAATAAAATATGTAAAACGAACGTTGCTTCTCAATTTCCTTATCGATTCCTTTTTATGTTATGAGTAAATATTATCTTGTTATATTAATTAGTGAAATTTTATATAAGATACTTAGTTATTATTATGTGTGATTATGGAACTTTTAGATAAATAAAAACGGTGAATGTAATTTGTGAAATTGTGTTAGAGTACTGTATGTTGGTATGAAAAAATAAAATAAAATAACTAAATGGGTTAAAGTTAATTAAGTGAAAAGTTGAAGAATTATCATGTCACTATTTTTATTTGAATTTTCGGCAAGGGTAATAAAATTTTGAGGGCTGGATTGAATTGATGTAATTGGAGATTTTTCATGACTTAAATGGATGAATTGAATTTGGATGACGGATTAAAATTTAGAATAGAAGGAAATTTATCCTCCTTTTAGAAAGGTGATTTTGGCCATGAAAAAAAAATAAATAAAACTTCAAGCTTGAAGAAATTTATGAATTGCATTTAAATAGTGAAAAAAATAATAATGAAATGATGTGTTGAATTAGGTGTAAAGGAATTAAATTTCCTTTAGTTATTGCGAGATTTTCATAATAATATAAGATTCCCTTATAATTGTGATGAATTAAAAGTTTAGGTGGATATAACATTATAAAAATTATTTGTGGAATTATTAAAGAACATGAAAAAAAATAATGGTAATAATTCCGGGTATTAAAATTGTATTGATCGAAAATTTTACTATGTGGAGAAGTTTTAAGTAAATTATTGGATGATGAAGTATTGAAATCATGTGATCTTTTAAATGAAACATGAGAGGTTGGAGGCTCCAAACAACAACATAGAGTTACTAGTCGAGCATCACAAGTAGGTAGGTGTCCAATATCTTGAATTTTTATAGAGAGATTAATTGAAAAACATGTGTTAGTTTTAATTAGAAATTTTGTAATTTATGTTTTGATGTTAACAGATGAACTAACGCCCAGTAAATAGGTGGGTGAACTAATGCCCAGTAATTGAATGGATGAACTAATACCCGGTAATTGAGCGGATGAGCACATTTGGGCGGATGAACTAATGCCCAATATTTGGGTGGGTGAACTAATGCTTGGTAATTGGACGGATGAATTAATGCATGATAATTGGACGAATGAACTAATACCCGGTAATTGGGTAGATGAACACATTTGGGCAGGTGAACTAATGCCCGATAATTAGACGGATGAATTAGTGCCCGGTAATTGGATGGATGAACTAGTGCCCGATATTTAGACGAATGAATTAGTTTCCCTAATGAGGAAGTAGCACCCCATGAAATTGCTAAGATTGGAATTAATTGGATGAATTTGGAGGTGTAAGATATTAATTATTCGTAATAAAGTATATAGGAAAATATTTTTATATGGGTGTAGCGAAATGATACATTGCATTTATTAATAATTATGTTGATAAAATGTTAATCTTATTTTCAGGACCCTTGCAGCAGTAGAATAAATCCTGCTTGAATATATGATACTTTTTGTGTATTTATATTGATCAACATGTATTTTGAGATTAATGAATGATGTAAAAGAGGTTGAATGAACTTTTATAATTGTAGAACAAGATTGTTATATGTAATTAATGTGAATGCCATACTTAAAAATATATTTGTGTTATATTAAGTATTTACATTTTATCATAGTTGCTTATAGGATTAGAAATGTTAGAATTATAAAAAAAAAGAAGAAGAAGAAGATTTTACCCTAAATTTTTAGATTTAACTAAGAAATTGTATCGGATAAAATAGTGGGAGCGTTACATTCATAATCTAAGTTTTTATTCTTTTTCTTAGAATCAATTAATTTTACAAGTTATGTAAACGTTAGAATTATTTATGTATTTTGTTTTTATTGATTGCATCTTTATTATCGGATAATACATGTCTATTATTTTTGTGATGTACTGATTGGAATAAGGTTCAAGATGATTAGACCATAATTATGATATGAATTGTGTCAGGAATGAAGATGTCGATAACTTAGTATGGTCCTGTTATAGAGAAAACTTTGCTGATTTTTTAGTAAAAAAAAAATTGAACCGAATAAAAATTAACTCTTATAAATAAATATGTTGTTTTTTTTGGGTCGTGACATATATATTAGTGATTTAAAGTTTGTGCAAATTAGAGGTGAAAAAATATATTATATTCCTTTAATAGATAATTGCACAACGTATTGTTATCCTTATTTGCTTAAGAGTAAAGATAAAGCTCTTAAAATGTTTAAATGTTACAAGAATAAAGTTGAAAATTAACTTAACAAGAAGATAAAAGTAATAAAAATCGATAGAGGTGGAGAATATGAAGCATCATTTGGTGAATTCTATTTCTAAATTGGTATTATCCACTAAACTACTACTCTTTATTCATCCCAATAAAATAACATTGTGGAATGTAAAAAGCAAACATTAAAAGAAATAATGAATGTCATGTTAATAAGTTTAAGAGCATCTCAAAACATGTGAGGTGGGGCAATTCTAGATTCATCACAATTAAAAAGCATTGTGGAACATAAAAACTGAACATTGGAAGAATAATGAATGTAATGTTGATAAGTTCGGAAACACCTCAAAACATATGAGGGGAGACAATTCTAATTGTCAATTATATATTTAATGAAGTATAAAAAACTGTGAATTGTGTATTTATCAAACATGTATGCAATAATAATGCATATTAATTTCTTATACATAAGTCAAGTATTGAGGATATTCATCTTAGTATTATTATGGAATCAATGAATGTTATATTCTTTGAAGAAATGTTTCCATCGAAGGAAGCATGAAAACATTATTGACTTAAAAGAATGAATAAGGTCAACACAAGTAATCATCATCAATTAGAAAATGATGAAGTTGAGCTTAGAAAAAGGTAAAAAGGCAAAATGACCAAAACATTTAGTCTTGTTTTTTTAACATACTTGTTAAAAAATAAACATCAAACCTACTTTAAGTAATTTCCTATCTAGAAACTTCCTATTGGAATGAGGCAATCAATGGTAAAACTGAATCCATTATGAATAATCATAAATAAGAACTAATGGATTTTCCTCCCATAAGCAAACCATTAGGTTATAAGTGGATTTCTAAAAGAAAAATAAAAGCTAATAACACCATTGACAAATATAAAGTTAGACTTGTTGTTAAATGTTTAAAACAACAAGAAGGCATGAATTATTTTGACAGATATTCACATGTGTCAAGAATAACTTCCATACAAACATTAATAGTCATTACGACTATTAACAAACTTGAAATACATCAAATGGATGTAAAAATAACTTTTTTAAAAGGTGACCTTAATAGAGAGGTATACATGGAACAACCCGAGGGGTTTGTTATCAATGGACAAGAAAAGAAAATTTATAACCTAGTCAAATCATTATATGGTTTAAAACAAACACTTAAACAATGAAATGAAAAATTTAACAAGATTATGTTGTCAAAAGAGTTTAAAACCAATGAAGTTGATAAATATATTTATGTGAAAAATACAGATAAAAGTTATGTCATTGTATTTCTCTACGTGGTCGATATGCTAATTTTGGTTACCAATGATCACATGATCAAGTTTACTAAAAAAATCTTAACCAACAAGTTAGAAATGAAAGAGTTGGGTGTGTAGATGTCATACTAGGAATAAACTTTTTTAAGATATCTAATAGATTGATTCTGTCAAATCTCATTATGTTAAGAAAATTCTCGATAAATTTTCTAAAGGTAACAACAACACTGTTAAAATACCAATTAATGTAAGTGTACATATATTTAAGAATAAAGGTAAAAGAATAAACCAATTGAAATATTCTCAAATAATTGGAAGCCGAATATATGTTATGAACTGTATAAAGCCTGATATTGCTTACTCAATTAGTAAATTGCGTAGATTTATAAGTAACCCAGGTATGGATCGCTATAAAGTAAATAATATTCAAGTATTTGAGGTACACCTTAGATAATGAGTTACACTATATTAGTTACTCAGCGATACTAAAAAGGTATAATAATGCTAATTGGATACCCGACATTAGAATTCAAAATCCACAAGTGAATATGTCTTTATACTTGATTGAGCAATTATGTCATGTAAATTCTCTAAATAAACATGTATTGCAAGATCCATAATGGAGTCAGAGTTTATTACTTTTAATAAAGTTAGAAAGGAAGCTGAATGGATTTAGAATTTCTTAAAGGATATTCCATATTGGCCAAAACCAGTGCAAACTATTTATGTCTATTGCGACAATCAATCAATAATTGGAAGGGCACAGAGTAATATATATAATTGTAAGTCTAGACATATACGTCATATATATAATACTGTTAAATACTTGATCACGAATGAAATTATTTCTATTGACTATATAAAGTCAAAAGAAAATATTGCGGATTTGCTAAACAAAAGTTTGTCGAGAGAGCTTGTGTATGATTCATTGAGGAAAATGAACTTAAAACCTTTAAAGATGAAAGACTATAATGATGATAACCATGTTTAGTTGATTGGAAATCTTAAGTTCTAAGTTCAAATAGAAAACTAAGTTATATATCATTCTCAGTAGTAATAGGAAATTATATTTCCTACTTATTCTTATGATGAAATAAGTGTTAGTTGCAACATAATAAAATGGTGAGCTGAGCTCTTAATGATTTTCATATCTTGGTACACCAACTGAAATATAACATAATGAAAGTTACCTATATGAGTGAGAAATATAGTTGTTTCTTTAAGAATTTTAATAAAGGTTGAATTCTCTAAAACATTTATGAATTCAAGAGTTATTTAGGACCAAAATGAACACAATAGTGAGAACCAAAGAAAATATCTAGGTAAAGAACTATATTAATACTATCGTCTTGATTTACACAAAATTTGAATAGTTTATGACATCGTATTCATTATTTGGCTAGTAAATCTAATATTATTTCATTACAAAAGTTTCAAAGCAAAAAAAAAAATCTATTATAATGTAGTAATTTACCAAATCAGTATCTCACAACAAATTTTTGAGTCGTTTTAAAACTAGCGAGACAATTTCTATTCATATGAGAGATTATTGAAAATTTGTTTAAAGAACATGATTAATAGACACATTTGAGGCTAAATTAAAAATAGAGTCCACTTACTTTTAAGGTTAAAACTTTGTTGAAATTTAATCTTCAATATATGCTCTTTAACATAGAACATTAATATGATTTAAACAAATTATGAGTGAAAGAAAAATTGATCACAAATAACTCTTGGATGGAATGTTTTGGTGAAACCCAAAATACTTTAAAGAACTCTATCTCATCTTGGAAAGAATCAAAACTTTCCTAGTATTTATAAAATGGATAGTTGAAAAGTTAAAATTAAACTCAAAGAGCGCCCAAGTTTTTAGAGGGGAGATGTCTTAAACAAAGCAAGTTTTAGACTTAAACTCATACACACGCGTGTGCATTGCCCAACCCAAGTCATGCTCAGGCCTAGGCTTGGGTTTAGGTTTGTGTATATTATAAATAATATTTTGATTCATAATAGATTATTTTTTGCCAACTGAGATTTGATCTTAGGTCTGGTTCAAGAAGAACTATTTATTTTAGTCTATTGCATGTCTAGTTCAACCTATGAAAGTGAACAATCTCTTTCAAAAGCTTTTTATTGCAAATCTGAATAATTTTTTCAACTTTAAAAAATACAGTTTTAAAGCCACTATGTTCGAATTTAATTCTTGATCTCCTGTGTAATCAAAGAATTTAATTCTGATTCTGTAACTTAAAAAATACAGTTTTAAAAATTGATAATATGAGAATTAATTTTGATCATCACCAAAGTTAATTCTGTAACTTTTTAGCTTTCAAAATCCATTATAAAAATAAGGAGTGAGAAATAATTTAGAAACAATGTTCTTCATATTTTTATGTTCTCTTCATCACCCCATAATTTAACGTTTTCTTCCCATTGTATGTTTTGATTTTTCTTACAAATCTAGAGCTTATGTTCATTTTGTTGAGAGATATTTGAGTTACATAATTTTTTATTCAAAGACCTTATTTAGAAGTATATATGGTGTTGTTGGAATCTTGAAAGACATATTGCAAGCATCCTAATTGCACAAATAAAGAGCCATAAAGTTTTAAGAACAAAAAATTCATCTTTGACAATAACAAAAATTTTATTATTTTAAAGTGCTTTAACAAATAAGTACATTTTTTCGTTTTAATTTAAATATAATTATTTTTATCATTAATATGAATGCTAGGACTTTGATTTGCAAGTTTGAATAAATGATTAATATGTATGCTAATATTCTTTTATTATATTTATGCTAAAAACATGTTTAATAGAAGTTCTATTCATATTTATAGATTTAAAATTATATGCACTCTAATATTTCCTTAACCTATGTTTTGAATGCTTTCATCATAATAAACTAAACATCTTTACTTAGTATTTAAATAAATTTTCAACCTTGAAAGACACATAATATATGTTAATCTTCCAACGTATACTTGTTTACAAGCTGTTGCTTCTGCTCAGCAGTTAGCATATCCAGCTTCAGCTATAGGACATGCTTGGTGATCTTCACCAGCAGGTTATTGATCTGAATACAAAGCGAACCATCGCGTGATTGTCAAAAGCTTAAATGCGAAACCTTTTTAAGTAAAAGTTATCAGGACAATAAGCGCTACACACACACACACACACACACACACACACACATATAGGAAATGCTAATCGGTTGATAAAATAGCAATAGTATCACAGACATTATTAAAAGAGAGACTAGCAAGGCTTCTAGCAGCAAGAAATTAGCATCATTCTTTAAATGCCTGGACACTCCTAATGGCCTGACAACGAATCTGAAGTATGAAAATTTATTTCGACTACAGAGGAATGCACTTGAAAAACCTTCACTTTGAAGGGAAACTTGTCCAGCTCTTTCTTGGCAAAGTGCTTCATTTTGCTTTGCAAGATCAGTATCAGCTCATGTAGACTCTCTTTGTTAAGGATTTGACCATCAACAGTCCTGATATTAGCTGTTTTGATTTCATCAGTTCCCTGGAAGATGACAAAGGTCTGCAGACACAGTTCCGAAAGACTATGGCCAGAATTTCCATACAAATTTTGCCTAATAG
>Ga0325411_1003099_pt1 | contig 18707 bp, 9 predicted proteins | sample PopdelMetagenome_13_FD_206181 | JGI IMG/M metagenome (GOLD analysis project Ga0325411, IMG submission 206181) | Populus deltoides microbial communities from Bellville, Georgia, United States - Xylem-PdIQD-R4 | ecosystem: Host-associated > Plants > Phyllosphere > Stem > Wood/Secondary xylem...
AAATAAATAAGACCATGCTTTGTGTACCTTTACCCCCCCCCCCCCCCCCTAATATCATTCCCGTGCTCTTTTATATGCAAATCAGATCTAAGTCACAGTTCTTTATTTCCTCCTACATGCAGTGACTTCGGAATTTAAGTGCAATAAAGGATGTGATCCATTCATAACTAAAGCACGGAACTCTTATCCTTGACCATATCTCTAGTGATCCTTATTTGCAAATTGAAGTGAAGTTTTAACACTTGAATAAATCGAAAAAAATAAAATAAAAATATCAAATTGCATGAAAAAAGAACCAAGGAATAAATTAGAATATGACTGAAAGTTTAGTAAAGTATGGTTTTGTCGGGATGATTTTAACTGTAGTTGTCGGACTACACTGCATTTGAACTCAGAAAAGCATCAAGTAATTGAAGGTTCTCGCACAGCATAAAAACTTCCATTATTCATAAATTTAAAGGTAGATTTTTAACATGATTTGGGGCTCAAAATCATGTTCTGAATAATTTAATAACTACAGATGATCTATAAAAGAAAAAATGCAGAAATAAAAATAAGAAACAAAACAAAGATATGCTGTGTTACAAATTCAAGCTTCCCAGCAAACAAAAGTCCATGTTTCCCAAGCAACATGATAGATATGGCTATTTCATAATACCACACATACCTATTCCTTCTCGAATTGACAGATTTGGTCTTATAATGTCCTTGGAATTCACCAGGAATATATCACCAATATATAGATGGTTTGTCGGAACAAAAACACTACACAACTCTTCATCTTCATTATCTCTCTGAAGTCAATAACCAAGAGAATCAAAGTTCAAGAACTCAGAGTGATTCTTGGTATGAAGAAATAGGATGTTCTCTTAATATACTCACAAAAGGAAAAAAGATTCTTTTGCAAGAGAAGTTCATCACCGTAAAGCAAATACCTGAAGGATTACTGTTGATGTGATGAAACCAAAAGCATATTCACCTACACGAGGATGATGAATAATTGCCACCTCTTTAAAAGCTGTGGTATTCTGATCTGTAGAGATTATAGGCTTGATGTCAGTGTCAATTGCCAAGAAACCTCACACCAAGTAAGCATAACTTCAATAAAAATGATCATGGTGATGGCAACTAGACAACTGCTAAAATAGCAGAGAATAACATGCTCCGAGACCAACTTTTCTTAGAATCCATGCTGCGCATCCATAGTAACATAGTCACGAGGGACCAAAGACATCCATCTTCAACACTTAAGTTCAATTCCTAATACAGTATTCCACAAGACTTAGATTCCAGATTGAATGAGAACTGGAAATATGACTGATTTAAATCAACATCACACCCTAAGCAGCATATGACAATGTCTTTAAATTTTAGACAATTCAAAATTTGCATACAAAAATGTTATCCCATATAGCATCAAACCCCAAGCACAGCCAGTAGTGATCCAAACCAAACCTGAAATTATGTTGATATTATATATGATAAATTCTAACATAATGAAAATATTAATTTCAGTGACCACTGTTAGATCACGGCTTCCAAAGCATGACTGCTACATAAAGCAACTCCTGCTTCCTAGCCAATAAGGTGCAGTTGGAACTAATTTTTCATTTCCAGATCCCCTCATGCAATCAAAAATAGAAAGTTTATCATAACCTGGAGAAATTGCAGCACTAATTTGTTTGGAGGCTGAATATAAATGCTTCACAAAGGGCATTCGCTTTATAAACCATTCCCCAAGCCAGAAGATGGTGGAACCTATCCATGATGAAACAAAAACACCAACAAAGAACACAAACACCAGAGATGTGACAAATCCAAGTCCTGCATCACAGAACAATTTTTTTGAGATAAATCATCGCACATTTTAACAAACAATAATTTTCTGTAACCAAATTAGACCCAAAAAGTGTTTGAAGAAAAAACATCTGAAACACAATAATCATCCAGAGTAATAAAATGTGTGTGAAGAAGAAAACACTTAATGATCCATCAGACATGCAAATCCAAATGGTGCTTAACGTTCCAAAGAAGTTTATCACAACTTCATATCTTAGCACATGGAAAAGACGAATTTCAAGCTTATCTTTTGAAGCCTTGGTTTTTTTCCCTCCTTGGTTCTTGTAGGGTTTGGGTTGCACATATTTTCAGGTGATATCTTGCAACTTTTTTTAACACTCCAATGGTCAAACGAGATAGAAAGTGGCAAAAATGTTCACTAAAAAACTTCTTATTAGCTTTTCTAATTCAAAGTAAAGGAATATTTATTTTTCACAATAACTCTTTGCCAGTGTTGTACCAAGAGCAGCACACCACCTTAAAGGCAGTCAGGCAACCAGGCTTCCTATGCACTAGGCCATTGGCAAAATGATTGAAAACCAGCTATATAGCTTTAATATCTTGTTTTAGTTTAGTGGTTTGAGTAGGTTAGAATTCTTTCAATTCTAATTACTATTATTTACTTTCCTTCTTTGAGAAGGATATTACTCGGGTTTTGATGCCTATTTAAGATCACCTTCTCCATATTTTATACAGACTTATTGATAATTGAATTGAACAGTGATATTCAACTTTTGCACTCTCATTCTCTCCTCTATTTTTCCTTTGTTTATCCCTTTCTGTTAGGGACTTCTTTTTCTCTGCATTACTTTTATGTCTTTCTTCCATTTAATACCTCTCCTATCGTAATTTCTACTCCTTTCTACATTCTCTACAAAACTAATCCTATCCTCCATCAATTTTGGTATCAATTTTGCATCTGTCTCCTTTGTTTAATTTATAAATTTCCCATCAAACCTTTCAGTTAGAATAAGAAAAAATAATTGCATAAAAAAAAACATTGCATTCAATTTAGTCTTTTAGTAGCCTTTTGTTTGAATATCTTGAGCTTTTACATTGGTTTATGGTAACTAACAAAGAATTGGAAAAAAACTCACTAGGCTATGGAGGATATACCACGTAACATCGAAGTGGCATAGCTGACTTAGCTGATAATTCTAGAAAATCCTAACACAACTTGCCGACTAGGAAAACAACCTCTTGAACCGATTGGTATGACACACCTTAGCATAGTGCCTAACACTAGCATTGTTGACCACGGTTCTTTATCCAGAGCTCCCATTCTCCACGCACAAAGTGTTTCAATTAAAGATCCACAAAACTCGGAAAGAAACATTGCCACACATAATTCTACTTTGAGTCAATACTAGGAAACTTCTTTTAGAGAATATCATGGAGCGAACTCGTTTGAAGAGGATGTTGGCAATTACTATCATGTTCCTCCTCAATCAACTACTAGGCATCAAGCTAGGTATTCTTATAGGGGTTATGGACATTTTGAAAATGAGGGTGGGAGGTATCAAAGGCAACAGAGACCTCAAGTTCCTTACTTGAGAGGAATTCATATAGGTTGCCAAGACAACCTTTTGTTGAGACAGATGACTTCCAAAAAGGTCAAGGTAGATGCCAAGTCCTACGAAGGCAAGTTGGACCGCAATGCTTTTCTAGATTGGTTAGGAGAGAAGGAAATTGTTTTTGTATGGCAAGACATGGTTGGTGAGTTGAGGATAAGTTTACAAAAATGATGTTTGCATGGGCTACCAAATGATATTGGAAGAGAGTTAAAAGAGGATTAGAGAGATTAGATGAAGAACCGATCACTACTTGGCTAGAGATGAAACAAAGATGAAGGAAAACTACCTTACCTCCCATCATGAGAGACAAATGCTTGAACAACTTTCAACTTTGAATCAACTGTCTTCAAGTGTAACTCAATGCATGGATAATTTTGATAATCTAATATTGAGATGTGACCTTCATGAAGGGTTATTAACAATTGTTTCAAGATTCATTAATGGATTAAGACAAAATGTAAAAGGAAGTCAAAATGTAAACTCTGGATAGCTTGGAAAAAGCCCTAACAAACGGCTTTAGAATATGAACATTATTTTAGGTCTTTGAGTCAATCAGAAATAAAAGAGTCCTAGACTTAAAAATCTTCAACATTTAATAAGCCATTTGATCCTAATCAAACTATTCTTGTTGAGGGATTAAAGTTGATAAAGCTTTTGGGTTTCCTCGAAATGGTTCTAATAATATTGAGTGCTTTAAACTATCTTGCCTCTCATTGTCCTCAACATACTTGAACTCATGAACATGGAAGGTTGAAGTCCATTAAGGAAAATATTAATAAAATAGTTCATCCTTTAACACCTAGTGAGTCATGTGAGGAAATCAAAGATGCTCAAGTTAATGTTATAAGAAGTCTATTTTCTTTCCACATAGTCGGAAATAAAAAAGTATGGTGTAGTGTGTTGCCTATAGATGTTGCCCATTAGTTGCTCGGTCATCCTTGAATTTTGATGTGGATTCAATTCATCGTAGTAGAGAAACTACCTACAACTTTTAGTATAATGGCAAAAGAACAGTGTCTTTAAGCTAAGAAGACCTAAAGAGAAAGAAAAGATTTTCAAGTGGTTATTCTTTCTATATTTACCATTGGATTTTTCCCATTAGGACTTTGTCGGTTCCTATTATCATAGTCTTGCTCTATATGCTACCAACAAACACTTAGTTGAATAAAGCTAATTGTTCGTTTTCCATTGAAATGTACTTTGTGCCTTCAAGGTTTGATATGAGTGGCTATGCCAAGTATTACACTCCCCATTTCTGGCCTCTACTTTCACACTATTTGTTCATACGAGTCTAATGTGTCTTTGCTCAATTTTCCATCTATGAACACATTATCACTATTTTCAATATGGAGAATTGTTTCTTATCAAGGCATCGCCAGACCTCTTGTCCTATAAGCTTGATGTTTTAGGTGGATCTGCTTCGAATGAGACCAATTCATGGAGCTTCCACTTTGTGATTATCCATGCTTTCACTATTCGGAAAGGAGGACAATGATGGGGAACTAGCTATATGGCTTTGACATATTGTTTATTATCGTAGTGTGAGTCATTTTATTTTAATTGTTTGATTCGGTTAGATTTCTTCTATTCTTCTATTTACTTTTCTCCTTTAAAAAGGATACTACTAGAGTTTTGGTGTCTATTCAAGAGAACCTCTTCTATGATTTATGCAAACTTATTGACAATTGAATTGAACATCGATTTTCAACTTGTGATACTCGCATTCTCTTCTTTGCATAAATAACCTAAGAAAAAATTTATCTAATTTCAACTGCTTAAGCTTTAAGAGCACAAAAGCCTATGGTGTTCTAATCTTCATCAACATTTACTCCATCATCACTGTCAACTATGTCTGCTCTCCTCAATCACCAGATGCCCTCACTAAGTGTTCTGCCCCTTTCTACCTATTTTCTTCTAGATAAAAAAAAATCTCTTTAATTAAATTTAGTTTCCAGAGTATCTAGATTCCTTCGATTTAAAACCTCACCTCATCACATAAGTTATACTAGGCTATATTGGAAACTAGAAAATTTTAAGCATTCACATGATAAGGCATCCAAGGTGCTTAGCTTGTGCCTTATGTAGCCTCTTAGAAGTCAGGCATATGCCTCACATGTTTCAAATAAGATTCTTCTATGCTTCAAAACAACCAAAAGGAGTGCACAAAGTTCAGGTGTTTTAGCAAATCACCTACTCCACAACCACTTCACTCAAGAAAAGCCTAGAAACACAGTGCAAACACCAGTTACACCCCAGAAATCTCTCTAAATAAAACTGCAAAATCTCCTTACAAAGCCTCGCTAAAAGCTCTCAACAAAGCCATAAAGGCATTGCTCACTACATAACCCAAATAAAGCCAAACTACTACCATCTAATACAAGCAGCAACAACGACAACCACTAATAAATTGTACCAAAGACACATGCAACAAGGAAGACTGAATTAGCTAAAGTTATGTTTATACCAAAAATAAACAGCTACATGTTGTTTGATTAAAAACAGGTAACATAATTGATCTAGATATTATATGATTGATCAATAGATTGGCACGCTTCACAAGACATTATATCCAATATTGTTCCATTAGTCGGTAATCATGCCACCTAAAAAAGGGGTAAAAACATCGTCATTATGATTGATGAATAATTAGTACAAGCAACTGACTAAGGCTAATTGCATAGCCATGTAGAATCTGTAAGCCAATAGCCAATTCTATGGCCAATTTAGCAATCTTAATGAGATTGAACCCCACGATGGTTAATCATTGTTTAACTCCTTTAAGCAATAAAGAGATGCACATGGACAGAGTCATAGTGCTTCCATACAACCTCTACCTTTGCCATCATTCTCAATGTTGTTGCCTTTGTCAACTTCAAGAGGATTCAATGGCATTTCTTGACATGGGAGATTTCTTCCATATTCTTAGCATAATAATGCTTATTGCATTATTTCATCAATGGCTAAGCTTTTAGGTTTTGAGGAATATAAGAAGAGTCTAAGACACAGTTTGGTAAATCAAGTATAACTTTTAATCTGACTGTTTGAGTTGCAATTTTGATAGAAGATTTTGAAAGCCCTGTTTCTTGTTGGGTTAAAATCTCATGATGAAAGAACATCAAAAAGGCCTTCAAATAAGGCTCAAAAGTCATTGTGCATGATTGTCTTTATTTACCTCGTTCTATTTGGATTCATTTCCTATTTAGATTAGGACTTTTAATTTAATTAGTACTTTACTATTTAGAAATAAATTTTGATGCTAGATGAATTCTATTAGGTAAATCAAATAAATTTTAATCGAACCGTTGGATCGAGCTACAATTTTGAAAAAAAAAATCTGAAGGCCTTGTTCCTTATTAGGTTAAAATCTCACGATGAAAGGAGATCGAAAAAGCCTTCAAATACAGCTCAGAAGTTACTGTGCATGATTGTCTTTATTTACCTTATTGTATTTGGATTATTTTTTCTATTTAAATAAGGACTTTTGATTTAATTAGTAATTTACTATTTAGAAATCGTACTACTAGATGGATTCTATTGGTTAGGAAAGTTTTAATTAGAAATCATTTCCTATAAAGAATTTTAGAACTAATATAAATAAGGATATATTGTTTATTTTGAGATTGAAGACTATTATTCAGATTTTATAAAACACCATTGAGTTTTCTCTAAATTTCTCGACAGTTTACATTTGTAACCTTAAGGCTTGAGAACCCTAACTTTTATCCACGTTATACGCCGTATCAATTCTACACCTTCAACCCAACCTCACGCATAGCCCTTTCGAGGGATTAATGGTGCAGTCAAATGGTCATAATTATCATGGCCAAACTTTAGTCATCCACCAAAGGCTCCTGAAGGATCGTCTTTTTATCAACAAATAAACCTATCCATTATTGATTTAAGAGTCATCTAGTTAGAAATGGAGAACATAAAAAACACGACTTACTATAATAACATTGTGATAATCAATAGAACCATGCAAGCCATGGTCGACCAGCTCAATTAGATTAAGAATCAATCTCCCATGCAGACACGTGGAGGGCGAGCATAAGGGCACCTTCCACAAGAAAGGTTTCAATGGGCAGAAATGGGGATTCCCAACCATATCCCGGGTACCGTATGCTTAATGCTTACACATCAAACACAACCACAAACCCAACAACTATAGAGTACAATCACACGCGAGGTACCACCTATCCCGCAAATATATAGGCAGTCTTAGACCAATTATATAACCAAACCACCTTATTTACAACCAACTCAACCTATAATTAGGTAGTTCAGTGCCCACGGGTTTTTTAGCAAGACAATCTCAATCTTCCTATACCTCGGGGGGAGGGGCTTGTTGTCTACTAGAAAGGGAACATACTTAGTTGGCTACTTCAACAAGGTCACAATTGCTCATTCTATGGTTAACTTAAACTCTGATGAGGATTTTAAAGAAGTTCAACAACAACTAATATTAGTCACAAAACTTAGAGAGGAAAAAACATTTGAGATTGTTGCATTAAAAAAGTCCAAATAGGCTAACAAGCCTATTCATGTAGAAACAAAAGACCAAAGTGGCTAGTGAAAATAAAGAATAATCAGATCCTTTCTCTAAGGTAACAACAATGGTTGCTCCAAAATCAAGAGTACTTCTTGGTAAAGGAGAAATACAATATACCACGTTTGATCGACCACAACAAAAATTAGAGTTGGTCACTGATGTTGCTATTGGTAAGTGTATATCAATCATGGTAAAGCAAAAGTATTGACACAAGAAAATCATGATAAGCCTTTTTGTGAAGCATATAGGTGTCCCAATTGTCATAAAATACTACCTAAGGAAGAAGACTTTGAGGACAAAGCTAAATAGAGATTCACAAGGAACAAGAGTCCAAGACCTTTAGGCCTAAAAAAGCATCTTGACAAAGAATGGTATAAGCATCAACCACGACAGAAGTCATCAAAACTCAATGATGAGGATGACAGGTTAACAAGTAATTGCCAACATCTCCTAGACCTGGAAAGAAGGTGGTGATAAGGTCAGCTAACCAAGACCTAGCTCAAAAGGATGCAGTGTCTAAACACACCAGTGAAAAAGAATGATAATAAACCATACACCTTACTAGGAAAATAGGTTTTAGGATAAGAAGAGACCAATCCTTTAGGTAATAATCAACAACAACAAACACATGTTCGAATACTAACACGTGAAGTTGATGATCAACCATAAACACAATCATCACAAGACAAGATTAAACCTAATCCAACATAAAATAGGCTAACCACATTGCGCGATCAATTTATCAGTTGATTTGATCATAAAAGGCAAGTTAATGTTCCTTCATTTATCCTAAATAAAGAAATATGGAGGCATTATTTATACCAGAAATAAACAATCACATGTCATTTGATTAAGAATATATAGCATAATTAATCTAGAAATTATTTGATTGATCAACAAGTTATAACCCAACATTAAACCAGAATAAGTAACATGTGGGTTTTCATTTGGCCAGGCATATAATCAATTCAAGCAACATATTAGAAAAATTTAGGTGAGGTGAGATCTGCTATAAATTATGTACTACCGATCCAATTCAAAACATATTTCTATCACGGTAAAGCAAATGTCAAAGCATTAGAGGTTGGAGAACTTTTTCTCGCTAAGATGTTCCACTAAAACAACGGAAGGAGATGTGAAGTTAGCAACTGAAATTAGCAAGCCTCCCCATATTTTATAACAAAATCCAATGACCACTAAACTAATATGTTCCAACTTCAAATACTATGAAGTTGTTTAGAATAATTGTTTTGAACTTTGTGTTTCTAGACTCGGATCATAATAATAAACCATAAAATACTAATTCCAGCAAATCAAAATTAGTCAAGATAGACCATTGAATTAATGAACTGGATACAATGCATTACTCTCGCATCAAAGCATTGAAATGAAGAAGTGACATCATGCTTAGACCATGAAACCATATCTTCTTTATTGAGAAATTTTCCTATATTTCTTCCCGACATCCACCGGTTTTTTTTCTTTCTACTTTAAATGCTTATTTTAAATGTCCTGGGAAACAAAGTAAGCTGGTTGCATTTATCCACAAATAAAGATGAGAGAATACAGCAGTTGATATAGAATTAGAAAAGGTGAAGTTCCAGAAGTCAAAAGCATAAGAAAAGCCGCATTTTAAGCTTACCAAATATGTCAACGCCAAGGTGTGCATATAGTGGACTAAAGAAACCATCAACAAATTGCATAAGCCACCATGTAATAAAGAATGTCACAGCTATGGGGAAAAGTACTACACTGCAATTTCACAATGCATCACATTCTTAGGCTGGAAAGTCAGAAATATTTTTGGAATGAATAAGGCATAGCCATGCATATTACCATCCAGTAATGAACTTCTTGGAGACCCAGCTTTGTAGCACAAAACAGCAGGCCTGGAAAATTGGAGGAATGAAATTGCAACGTTATAGATAAAAACTGAACATTTATTTACTTAAATAAACCTCAGCAATGAAGCTTGGAGATTTCCATGGATTTAAATGTGTGAACAAGTTTAAACATCTTGTGAATATGTGTATGTGCAGGGAATTGTGTTGTTTCATAGATTAAATCCCTTTGGACGTGTAGATGAATTTCAAATCACATCCGAGAGGTTCGGAACTTGGAGTATTTCTACAAGGAGGCACTATTGCCATGAAATGATATAGTTTCTGCCACAGTCTGTTCAGTTGACACATCAAATCAGCACTCTAGGTGGCCAGTGCAAGCAAACAGACATCTCTCTAGCAACACCACTTCACTACCCAAATGCCCGAAGGAAGCAAAAGTACTGGACCATGAGCAAGATTAGAAAAATTATTGGATCCTTACAGCACAGTCACATGTGTGTAAGTTGCTGCAATTTTATCAATGTCGGGGGAGCGAGAAATTGACAAACAGAAGCAGTCAAGCACTGTATTTTCTGCAGCGCAGTACAAAGGCATTGCTGCTTATGATCATCTGCAGCGGTTACTGGAAGTGATGTTGGGTTGGTCGGTAAAGTCTCTAAAGCAAGAAAATATTCAATATTGAGGATGGTGTTTGGTCCCACAAGTGTGATAAAAGTAAATTCCCCAAGGCATTCCAAACTTTCTCCTTACAAAACTCATCTAAGGTTGGGCATTAGCAGTTGACATCTGTAGCAACCAGAATGATGATAACCAGATTGTTTAACAATGTCATGGTTGTTGCAAGAGATGATTCTGCAACATTACATTCTCTAGGTTTTTTTTTTCATTGAATTAGAAAAGGCCGCCAAATACAGTATTAGCTATCATAGATAGAAGAAAAGGATCAATTTTCAATTATAAACAAATATATAGGTAATCAAATTTATAGATACAAGTAAGAATTAGTGAGTGAAGCCGAAAATCAGAAAAGAAAGAAAGAAAGAAAGTGGCAGGCAGGGAGTGTAAAAAGAAAAGGAGTGGAGAATGAAGCAAAACCTCACGAGTGGAGGAATTAGATGAGGACTTAGAATGAGGAGGCGATTTGGGTGGATCTTCACCGCCATTGTCGTCCGGATGGCTCAGTGGAATCGACGTTGACTCCTTCTCTTCCGCCATTTGATGTTGATTTAATTTTTTCGCTACGAATTAGGACTGGAATCTGAAATTTTGAGGAATGAATTTTGATAATAATAATAATAATTACAACAAGGACATCATGTTATTATTATTATCATTTTGGTGTGCATTCCATGGTCGGTTAATAAATTTAAAAAAAAAAATAAAAAATGTTTTGAGTGTCGCTGAAGCTAATTGAGTGCAGCAGCTAAACCATCCATTAGGAGGTGGTTAGTAATAAAAATTTAAAATTAAAATGGTTGTTTTTTTTTTATAGTTTTAGGTTTGAGTTTTGTGGTTCCTTATATGATGGTTACTGGAGGTTTATATAATTGTTAATTTTAAGATTTGTAAAATTAATCAAGGTGTATGCAAACTGATCCGAATACCCATCTTATTAATTTAAAAAAAAATCTGGCAGCTATGCCTTAATCCAATACACTTCAACGACTTTTGTAATACAAAATGGAAAAGAGATCACCGCTGGACTCCTCTTAATATTTATAATATGGTTTATTATGCAAATATTTTATATTTATAGTGGGGTTGTTTCTATTTATTCTATAAAAAATATTAAAATTATTTTTAAATTATTCTAAATAAATTTTTTTATATAAAAAAATATTTAAACTAACCTTGAAGTATCCTAAACATAAATATTAAATAATTATTTTATATAAATCTTTTCTATTTTTTATATAAAAAATTAAACTAGTATCTTAAACAAAAATCCTAAATAATTTTATTTTTATTTTTTATATAAAAAAAATGTAAATTACCCTTAAATATCATAAACATAAATGTTAATTAATTTTTTTATAATTTTTTATTTTTTCTATAAAAAACATTAAAAATATCTTTGAAGTATCCTAAATAACTTTTTCATAAATAATTTCCAATTTTTATAAAAACAAAACATTTAAATTACCATTGAAGTATCTTAAACAAGAATCCTAATTAATTTTTTAAAATTTTTATTATTTTTATAAAAAAATATATTTAAATTATCTTAAAGTATTATAAACAGAGATGCTGATTAATTTTTATATATAATTTTTTTATTTTCTAAGAAAAATATTAAAACTACTCTTGAAGTATTGTACGTAAATGTTTTTATAAATCATTTTAATTTTTTATAAAAACAAACATTTAAACAATCTTAAAGTATTCTAAACAGAAATGCTAATTACTTTTTTTTATTTTTTTATAAAAAAACATTTGAATTGCCCTTGAAGTATCCTAAATAATTGTTTTTATAAATGTTTTCTATTTCTTATAACAAAAACATTTAAACTACCCTTGTAGTATCCTAAATAAAAATGCTAACTATTTTTTTAATAAAAAATACATTTAAACTACCTTGAAGTATCCTATATAATTTTTTTATAAATTGTTTCTATTTTCTATAAAACAAAAACATTTAAACTATCATTGAAGTATACTAAACATAAATGTTAATTACTGTTTTTATATTTTATTTTATTTTTTATAAAAAAAACATTTAAACTACCCTTGAAGTATTCTAAATAATTTTTTATATATATTTTTTCTATTTTTATAAAAAAAACATTTAAACTACTCTTAAAGTATCCTAAACATAAATGCTAATTAATTTTTTATGATCTTTATTTTATAAAAAAAAACATTCAAACTACTCTTTAAGTATCCTAAACAGAAATGCAAATTAATTGTTTTTATAATTGTTTTTTATTTTTTATAAAAAAAATATTTAGAGTATGTTTGTTTCCCAAAAAATAGTTTCTGGGAAACAATTTTCCAAACTTTTTTATATTTGTTTGTCATTAGAAAAGTTGGTTAATAAAAAACACTTTCTGATCAAAGAAAAATTTGGCTTGATTTTCAGAAAAGTATTTTCCTTTTACTTTGGGCGGAAAACACTTTCCGGAAGTTGTGAAAAATTTAGAAATGTCATATTATTTGCTAATTATATCAAATCTGGTCCTCAAACTTTTGATTGCTATATATATATATATATATATATATTGTTTTGAATATTTATTTTTCAATTTCATCCCTTATAATTTAATTTTTATATTAACTTTGGTCCTCATTTTTATAATTGTTATTTGCTTTTCCCTTATTATTTTTTAATTGAAATTTTTTATCTATCAAATTTGGTCCTCATTCTTTTGATTGTTACTTAATTTATTTGAAATAATTTATAAAATGTTAATTAATATTATTTTAATTTCTTCATCTTTTAATTTCTTTTATTTTTTAGATTTGATCTCTATTATTTTGATTATTATTTATTTTATTTGAGATAATTTATGAAATTATATTTTTTTTAATTTTATTCTCATTCAACTTTTTAATTTGTAGGATTTGTTCCTTATTATTTTAATAAACTTGAAAAAAATAAAACATTAATAAGTTATTTTTCAGCTCATTTTCCACGACATAACCAAATACTGGAAATTATTTTCCAACTTATTTTCCATTACACTACCAAACATTAGAAAATAATTTACTTTCCTAGAATTTATTTTTCTGGAATTCACTTTCCAAAAGAAAACTACTTTCCAGTAAACAAACGAGGCTTTAAACTACTCTTAAAAAATAGATCAGTATGAGTGCGTGGGCTGGTTGCCCCTGAAAATAGACCACTATGAGTATGTATAGGCAGGTCGCCTGGGAAAATAGACCATTCTTGTTTTTTCTTTACAAGCTTACTATGCAAAGCATCGAGGAGTTTTTTTTGCTTCGTAAGCATTGTAAAGAGGGGGCAACTATCATAACCCATTTTTGGGTTTTTTCAAATTACATTTTCTTTTCTTAAAAAAAAAAAAGAACATTGAAACAGTGCCGTTTTGAACGGTAGTGTTCTCTTTCTTCCTTGCGCATGTAGTGGCAGGGGAGAAGAAGATTTTAAATCTCCTTTTCCCGCTCAACTTCTCCTTCTCTACCACCCCACTTGCCCAAGAAACCCGGCACTGCCCATACCCACCATACCCTACCACCACAATGAAGGAAGAGGAAGCCCATGCCCTGCAGCAGCTGCACAAGAGCCATCCCACGCCATCATGCCCTGCACTTGGAAAGGGTATGGTGAACCTCTCCCCCTGCTGCCTATAAATACAGGGGAAAAGAAGAAGACGAGGGAGGATTTTTTTGGAGAAAAGAGGGAAGCAAGCTACAGAAACAAAAAAAAAAAAAGAGAAAGCGAAAACAGACGTGGGGAGGGAAAAACAGAGACTACGGTCTCTGCACAGGGAAGAAGAAAAACCGTCCTCACCCTCTGGGCACCACTGCTGTTTCTTCCTCTCCACCGCCACCAATAGCACCGAGAGCAACCGCCAGCAGAACCAAGGAAAGAGAGAGTGGAAGATTGGCGCTGGCGAGAGAAGAAAGGGAAAAAGAACAAAATATAAGGGGAAAAAAACAAATAACAGAGAGAAGAACAGTAACCTCTCTCTCCGGCCTCTTTCTCTTCGTCGTCGGGAACCACTGGCCGCCACCCCATTCTTCTTCTTGGCCGTCACCAGCTGCACCACCCGAGACCACCGTAGAGAGGGAAGAATATTGTTGACAGAATGAACGAAAAATAGAGGAAGAAGAAGCAGCAAACGAGAGATAAAGAAGAACCACCGTCTGCCACCACAGCCGTCCACCGGGACAACAACGCCACCGCGACCAGCACCGCAAGCCACTAGCGCTGTCCGATCAGTTTCCTTCTCTTGCTTCTTCTCTAGTCGCTCTCCACTAGCCCAAAATGAGTGGGCCGAGTCCGGCCTAGTAAAAAAAAATCAAAAATATTTTAAGAAAATTTGTGATTTCCCCGCGTATTTTTTTTACTAAATTTTGCTTAATAGTGGTTTGTATTTTTATATCATAAAAATACAAATCCAGTATTAAAATACCCAATTTTCATCAAAACATTGAAAAATTAAGCAAAAAAATATTTTTGTTTTCATGCATATGACCAAGTCTCTCAAAAAAAAAAAACAATCATATTCTATTTTCATACAACAAATAAAACTTTTAAAAAATATGTTTTAGCATGCGTTTTGGCTTTAATAGCCAGTTTATTAAAGTCACGAGAACTTAGCCAAAATTTCAAAAATTCCAAAAAAATTATTTTATTTTCTTTTAATATCAGGGATTACGAATTTATACGTAAAATATATTCCCGGTATTAAAAAGGTAGTTCTTTTATGGACGTTAAAACGGTTAGGTTTTTACCCGATAAGATAAGGACCTCCTTACCGAGGAGGACTTTTCTTAAACCATAGACAGACCAAAAATTAGAAAACACAACGAGACCTTAGTTCTTATCAAACAATAAAACAATGTAACTTACCTTAGATATGATGTATTTGGGATGTTAATACCTTCCCTTTACGCAACCTGTCTCCATACCCGATCTCTAAGACCAGTTAGGGTTTCTAATAATCAAAAACTAGGTGGCGACTCCTATTCCATTTTTTTCATTAATAAAAGACAAGAATTCCTTGTCTCCCTATATTTTCCAGATACATATATGAGTGTGGAGGACGATCACCACGACGCCGCACACGTGCGACAGAATGACGACTCTACTGGAGACTCTGTGGACTAAGTATTTGTTTTGTCTGATTTTTGTGTTATTGTTGGGTTTGTTTGTCATTGTTAATGTGCAGTTCTCATTTGCTCATACGCTTTAATTTGTATATATTTATTCATGCATTGTATAAAATTGTTTCATGCATCATTCACATTTTATGAGAGTTTATATTGAGAAAAAATTTAGGTTAAGTTGGGGACTAGCAACTTACCTTATAACTTTTAGTCAAGGTTTAAGTTTGTGTAAACCTCAACTCTTCGCTGAGTGCTTAGACTGGTAATGATTGGTGCATATGTCATCCCACTACTTACTGAGCCCCATATTGCCTTCACGAGGGTGATCACTGGGACAGCAAGAGACCCTTTTACGACTAGGTAAAAAGTCACCCATCATGCAATGGCTCAAAACCTATCCTTAGAGTATAAGCTCCCTAAAGCACATATATATACATTTGCATCCATACACATACATCTATACACACATGCATCAGGTTGAAAAATAGGTCTCCAAAGAGTTTACAGCACCTGAATCTGAACGAGAAACATGGAAGATGAAGATTGTACTCACCATGAAGCCCATTTTCAAGAAGAGTTGGAGTTTCTGAAGACAAGCGTGGCTCGCCTCTAGCTTGCTCAAGCAAATACTAGGAAATACCTCTGATGAAGGTCTTTCTACTCAACCCGTCATTTTCAATCAGTCCCCAACAACGACTTAGCCTGAAGAAATAATAAGCAAACATGGTCAAAAGCTTCAACACAATCAAACATTTTTGTGAAAGCTTTTATGGGGCAACTAATCAAAAGGGAATTTTTACCAGAGTTGGAGAATGGAGCCTGTTCTTGCTCTGTCCAAAAATAACTACCTCTGTTTGATCATGCCTACAAAACTTCTTGATTTTTTGTTTCAACCTGTTTCAATTTTTATTGGTAATTTGGCTTATAATGTCACAAGACTTTCTCTGTCAAATGAGTCTTTCTTGTTAATAAGATCATTTGTTTTCCTGTGTTCAGGACATGCCTTCATTTTTCTTGTTTGTTTCATGCAAATAACACACTGAGTTTAATTTTTACTCACGAAACCACTGGTGTTTTCCCTTTTCTTCCCAAAACAATGCATGATCTCACATGTTCACAAGGATTTTTTGGAAATTCAAAGTTTAATACAAAAACAAAAATCATTTTGGTGTTTGTTCAAAATAAAAAAGTTCTGGAAATTCAATTGATTCCTTGGAAAGATAACCATACACCTAGAAAACCTGAAAAAAAAACAAACAAAAACAAAAAAACACCATGAAATGACTCAAAGTTGAGTTTTAGTTGAATGAATAATGAGAAATCATTTTGCATACTCGCATGAAAGCAAGGCTTACCGATCCTAAATGCATGCATTTGAGATGAGAAAATGCCTTATTTGATAATCCTTCCACGATGCTAAAATATATCCTTTGCAGACCCCTTTTGAGCCTAATAATATTTTTTGAAAATAACCTTTGCTAGGATCACACCCCACACTAGAGGAAAGTGTGAGAGACATAGCAAAAAAAACCTCAATGATTGAAAGTGTCCAAGTAACACTGGGGGGCATAAAAGAAAATTCTCAATAATCAAAAGTGTCCAAACAGAGTTGGGGTCATGAAGAAAAAAACCAAAAGGTCCAAAAAAATTGAGCTTCTCACAAAAATAACCGATATGATGATGCTCAACCAAGTGAAGAAAGAAAAAACAAAAAGAAAGAGCCCAAACCCAACATTAGGGGGCACAATAGACCATTTTGGAAAGACAATTCAAAAGACAAAAGGTCATGAAACAAGCATAAGTGACCATTAGTCTTGAAATCCCTTAAACACCTTTTGAGCTTGTATATATCCTTTTTCTTCATAACCAAAAGCCCAAGCCTACATTACGTGCCTAATCAAGCCCTTTCTGATCAAAGGCAAGCAATCAGGATTGGTAGGCAATGCTTTCTCACGCGAACCAAATCATTATTCATGCAAATAAAATGAATGTTTTGAACACTGGTTCTTTGAAACTCTCAAATTAAATCTTAAACCTTTTTTACCAACCAAGTGTCACTTCATATTTTTTTCACCAAAAGCAAAACAAAAAGTTTTCATCACTTCTGAAAACCTCTTCATAGGAATCACTTGAATTTCTTTAGAACGAGTTTGCTTTGAATCGAGACCAAAATGATTTTTTTGTTTGGAATAACTTTGAAATTCCAAAATTTCTGCATGAAAACAACTGCTTGTCAAACCTTCCTTCACATAGCCTCATCCCCAAACCCGAATTGAATACTTGGAGGCACGATCAAACTGGGGAGCAATAAAAAACTCCTGGTAGGGCTGGCTTCATGATTCCCTTTCTAAGAAAAATGTCAGGCAAAATTGGCAACTCTTGAGATAAAGGGTGGAGGACAAAGAAAGTATGATGATATCAAGCCTTTCCTAGAGGTCAAAATCACAAGAAATGACTCGAATAAACAAAAGAGAAAAAGCCATCGAAGTTTACTACCAACACTCTAATTTTTGAGAAAAGAAAGACACCATGAAAAAATGGGGACCTATATTTCTCAGGTAAGTATACATGCATATAAATCATAATGCATTGCTTTCTCATTAACAAATCGGTGTTACACCATCATCCCTTGGGTAGTACGTTTTCTAACCCTACCTTCTTTTCAAGTGCGTCGTTGAGCCCTCGCTTCCTTTTAAGTGCGCCTTTGAGCCACCATTTCTCAGGTAGTGCGTTTTCTAACCCTACCTCATTTCGAGTACGCCTTTGAGCCACCATCTCAAGTAGTGTGTTTTCTAACCCTACCTCCTTTCAAGTACGCCTTTGAGCCCTCACTGTTTCCTTTTTCCTTGGGTAGGTCACCCATTACAATGAGACCAACATTTTTTCTGAGCGGTCACCCATTACAACGCGCCAATTCTCCATGTTTTTTTTATTTTGGGTAAGTCACCCATTACAATGAGACCATTCTTCCGCTTGGGTAGGTCACCCATTACAATGAGACCATTCTTCCGCTTGGGTAGGTCACCCATTACAATGAGACCAACATTTTTCTAGGTAGGTCACCCATTACAACGCGACCAATTCTCCATGTTTTTTTTATTTTGGGTA
>Ga0325411_1003100_pt1 | contig 18704 bp, 15 predicted proteins | sample PopdelMetagenome_13_FD_206181 | JGI IMG/M metagenome (GOLD analysis project Ga0325411, IMG submission 206181) | Populus deltoides microbial communities from Bellville, Georgia, United States - Xylem-PdIQD-R4 | ecosystem: Host-associated > Plants > Phyllosphere > Stem > Wood/Secondary xylem...
TGAATATGGAAGTAAATTCACACTAGCTCCAAGATCAAGTAAAGCTCTTTCAATTTTATGTTCTCCAATAAAGCATGAAATTGTAGGACAACCAGGGTCTTTATATTTCAAAGCATTATTGTTCTGATGAATGGCACTTACTTGTTCAGTTAAAAAGGATTTCTTTTTCACATTTAGTTTTCTCTTTACAGTGCACAGATCTTTCAAAAATTTAGTATAAGAAGGAACCTGTTTAATAGCATCCAACAAAGGTATATTGATCCTTACCTGCTTGAAAGTTTCAAAGATTTTAGAGTTTTGATTGACTTTCCTTTATTTGGTCATGGCATGAGGAAATGGAAGTTCTGGTGGGGAATCAGTCTTTTGTTTGCAATGTTCAGATTCAACCCCTTCCTTACCCTCAGAGATTGACTCATTATCTTTCTCACAAGGTTTAAGAATGGGTTTTTTAATAACCTTACCACTGCGAAGAGTAGTGACTAATTTGACTTGATCCATGTGTTGGCTTCTAGAACTATTTGCATTTGCATTGTATTGCCCCTTTGGATTTTGCTGTGGTTGAGATGGAAACTTACCTTTCTCTTAAAAACTAAGAGCAGATGTCAATTTTGCAAGAGTATCTTTAAAATTTGTCGTGCTTTGAGCAAGTTGAGTGTTGATTGTCTCCTGCTTTTCAATGAAAGCATGCAATGTTTCCTCAAGATTTCTTCTAAGAGGTGGAGCATAAGAAGGTGCATATCCATGAGAATTTTGGAAATTATGGTGTGCTTGAAATGGTGGCTGTGAAGTTTGTGTATTATTGTTATCACTCTTCCAATTGAAATTTAGGTGATTTCTCCAACCAGGGTTGTATGTTTGCGAGTATGGGTTATGATTGGGCCTTTGGAAACTGTTTAAAGCATGAGCTTATTCATGGAGACATTCCTTAAAAGAAGGCAAAGTTGGATACTCATTGGTTGAATATTCATTGGTTTCACAGATTTGACATACAATGTCTTGAACAGATTTTAATTGACAACACCGTTTCAATTCTAGTGCCTCGACTTTTCTAGCTAAAGATACAAACTTGGCTTGGAGGTCATGATCTTCCCTAAGATTGTATATACCTCCACTAGATGTATGAGGTTGAGTTTTACTTGGTGCCTTATAAGTGCCTCTAGTGTCTCAATTTTGAGCATTTTCAACTAGCAAGTCTAGGTACTCCATTGCTTTATTAGGGTCTTTATCTTCAAAAGTTCCATTCCACATCAATTTAACCATTTGTCTATCTCTAGGTGTTAACCCTTCATACAAATGTGAAACCAATCTCCATGTTTTAAAACCATGATGAGGGCAAGTATTAATCAAGTCTCAATACATATCCCAACATTGGTAAAATGTTTCTCCTGGTTTTTGAGTGAAAGTGATGATTTGTCTTTTGAAAGAGTTTGTTTTGTGAGATGGAAAAAAACTTTATAAATTGTTGTTGCATTTCATCCCAAGCACGAATGGATCTAGGTCTCAAATTTTGTAGCCATGTTTTAGCTTTATCTTTTAATGAAAAAGGAAAAAGCTTTAATCTAATGATGTTCATGCTACAATTTGAGTCATTATAGGTGTTACAGACCTCCTCAAATTCCCTTAAATGCAAGTATGGATTTTCTAAATCTAAGCCATGAAAAGAAGGTAAAAGTTGAATAATGTCTGGCTTAAAATTAAAATGAGATGTATCAAAAGAAAAAACTATGCATGAGGGTGCACTTGTTCTTGTTGGATTCATGTGGTTTCTAAGTGTTCTCACATGATTATTCTCATTATTCTCATTATGAAGCGACTGATTATCTTCTTCGGCCATATTTTCTGAAAATGATGAGGATACCCTACAAAGTCTACAACTTAATGTACATGACCAAACTCTCGTGCACGTGTAGGAAGAGAATAAAAGAAAGAAGAAAGCAAAACAAAAAGAAACAAAACAAAAGAAACAAAGTTAGATACACGAAAAGTGAAAAGAGAAAATAAAATCTACCTCTGTCTTTATATGAGAGGATCTTATTTCTTCCATATAAAGCTTCATATGGCGCCATCCCAATCGTGGCTTGATAGCTGTTGTTATAAGTAAATTCAACCAATGATAAAAATGATCCTCTCATTGTCCCCTTAAACTCTAAGATTTATGATTTTAATAAATCTTCTAACACTTGTATCGTTCTCTCATACTGTCCATCCGTCTATGCTTAAATTGTAAGGTTGTGCTTAAATTCAATTTAGTCCCTAAAGCCTGTTGCAAACTAGGCCATAATGTTGATGTACATCAAGGATCTCAATCCGATACTATGGACACTGGAACTCCATGAAGCCAAACTACTTTACTTATATATAATTTTGCCAATTTGTCTACTAAATCTGTAATTTTAATTGGTAAAAACAAAGTAAACTTGTCAATCTATCGACAATCACCCAGACTGCATGAATTTCCTTTTTACTCTTTGGAAGTCCAGACATAAAATCCATTGTCATTTCCATTATAGAATTGGGAGGGGCTATAGGTCTCTCGTTGGCCTCTTATGCTCGACTTTAACTTGCTAACAAATAGCACTCCTAGTCATAAATTTGTCTATCTCCTTCTTCATCCCTGGCCACCAATAATATTACTTTAAATCTCTAAACATTTTTGTGCTCCTCGAATGTATTATAAGCCATGATTCATATGCTTCCCTTAATTTTTTTTCTCTTTCAAGTCTTTATCCTTTGGTATAGAAACCTGTTTTGTCATAGCCAGGATTCCATCTTCCCTTAATCAAAATAAGGTCTCTTATTTTAGCTTTATCTCACCTTTTATCTTCTTCGTTCCCGCATCGTTCTTCTAAGCTTCTAGGATCTTATCACATAGCATTGGTAGAGCTACCATTTGTACTAGTAAAAATCCATTAAGTCCCATACCTATCTGTGTCTTCAATTGCCCCAATTATGTCAGTTCCTTTACATTAGAGACCACCATTCCACCAACCATAGCTTTGTTATTTCTGCTTAGGGCATCTGCTACAATATTTGCCTTCCTCGAGTGATAATCAATAATACAATTATAATCCTTTATCGATTCTATCCACCTTCTTTGCTGCATATTTAATTCCTTCTATGACATTAACTACTTCAAACTCTTATGATCTATAAAAATTTATACTTAGGCTCCATACAAGTAATATCTTTATATTCTTAATGGGAAGACTTCTGCTGCCAACTCCAAATCATGCACTAGGTAGTTTACTTCATAAGGTTTTAATTGCATTGAAGCATAAACAATTACCTTTCCATTTTGCGTTAACACACATCCTAGTCCTTTGTTTGATGCATCACTGCACACTATAAATCCTTCTTGTCCTTTAGGAAATGTTAGTATTAGAGTAGTGGTTAACCTTTACTTGAGTTCCTGAAAGCTTTTCTCACATTCCTTAAACCATTCAAACTTAACTTCTTTTCAAGTTAATTTGGTCTTTGGAGAGACTATAGTTGAGAAGCCTTCTATAAATCTCTTATAGTACCCAACCAGCCTTAGAAAACTTTGAATCTCAGTCACATTGGTGGGTCTCTCTCATTTCAATATAGCTTTATTTTCCTAAGATCTATATATATGCCTTTTGTTGAAACTACATGTCCAAAGAAAATTACCTTGTCTAACCAAAAGTCATATTTGCTTAGTTTAACATACAACTGGTTTTCTTATAATTCTTGCAAAACATTTCTTAAGTGTTGCTCATGATCCGTTGAAGATTTTGAATATACTAGGATATCATTAACAAACATCACTACATACTTATCTAAATAGGATTTAAACACCCAATTAATCAAATCCATGAACATTGCAGGGGCATTAGTCAACCAAAATAACATTACTAAAAATTCATAATGCCCATATCGAGTTCTAAGAGCAATTTTCGGTACATCCTGCTCCTTGATTCTTAATTGATGGTATCCCAATCTCATATCTATCTTTGAAATACTTGTGCTACCTTAAGTTGATCAAACAGATCATCTATCCAAGAAAGCGGATACTTATTCTTCACTGTTACCTTGTTCAATTGTCTATGGTCTATGCAAAATATGAAAGTACCATCCTTCTTTTTGACAAATAATACAGGGGCTCCCCAAGTGGAATTACTTGGCATAATGAATACTTTATCTAGTAACTCTTACAATTGCACCTTTAATTCAACTAACTCTACCAGTGACATTCTATATAGAGCTTGGGATATAGGCATAGTACCAGGTAATACCTTTATAGAAAATTCTATTTCTCATCTTATATGTAATCCTGGCAACTCATTAGGGAACACATCTTACTATAGGTGTCGCATGTGGTGAAAGGCAAAAAGGCGGTTAGGGTTGTTAAGGAGTTGCCACTTAGTTGTTTGGTTCAAGGTTGCTAGGAAAACTCGGGTGTACTAGTCTTTTTAGAGATTCAAGAGTAAAAAATTGGTTATGGCTAGGTGATTAGTACTTAAAAGTGCATTCTCATTAAGGCTATATGTCATCGTATTGCATTAAAGTATCGTTAAATTCCCTAACTAAAGCATGTTTTATAATAACAAGTATGATAATATAATATATCTTTAATTTATGGTAAATGCTTGTTTTGAATGCAGGTATATCTCACAATTCAAAGGATTGATTAATGTGATTAACTATTGAAAGTGAAGAGACAAAAAGAGAACTAGGCTAAGAGAAGAGATGCTGGTTCAATTCCAAACTGAAACACCATTCGGTTATTTGATCATAACTGGAGTTGTGGAACTCAGATTTAGGTCCACTTTATATGGATGGAAAGATAAGACATATACCTAAAACTTTCATGAAGGGTCCAAACTCAATTTTGCCGTTTTCAAGTTCAAATTTTAGCAACAATGGAGAAGTCAGAACCTGTCCTGCAGCTTAAACACTGTTCGGTTTTCAGCTCATATCTTGAGTTCTAGAAGTCCAAATGAGCTCTAGTTTTTCTTGTTGGAAAGCTGAGATAATTTCCCACAGCTTTCATGAAACAAAAGGCTCAAATTCGGATGTTAGCAATGACATTTTGGCCAGCCAACAATATCAAAAATCTGCCAACAATTTCAAGAACCAGCAACTAACAATGTCAAAAACCAGCCACCAAATCAATGGTTGGCCACCAACTATTTTCTTAGTCCACCAATCAATAGTTCTGAATCTTAGCCTATAAAAGGAGGCATTTGCCATGTATTTAGATATATTATTTTTTAGATCAAAATCATCTTCTTGCTTTCTTTCTTTATATCTTTGTAATGTTCAAGTTTTCTTTCATGTTATATTAATCTCTTGTTTATGCTTTTTCATTTCCTTTCATATACTTAGTTAACTTATATCATAATCATGTTCTTATCTTGTTTATTTATGTTTTTCTTCTTCATTATGTTTAGCTAAGTTAATTATGTCAAGGTGAAAAGGTTTTACTAATGGTGTTAGAATAGGTATAATATAAACTCAACATGAACTTTAATGTTTATATCCAAGATAAATTGTTATTAGCATGTCTTATCTTTTTATCTTACTAATTCTTAATACTTTGCTTGTTAAATGGTTAATCTAGATTTATGTTGTATAACACTTGGTACATTGAATGCTTGACCCTTCATAGTTTTCGGCCGATATAGTTGTTATGATAGGAACTTGATTTGTTGTTAACATAAGCTAGCAACATGAATGCCTGATGATAGTTATAAGTATGGTGTTACTTAGACAAGATAATTAATATGATCATGTTAATACTTTATAATGAGCGATTAATGATAAATCATCCGATTAGAACCTCCTTTGTGTGTGGTTTCTAGTTGAGTAATAAAAAGAGTTTATATTATATTTATTTGAAATGCCATTAGTGAATCCTCTAACCTTGACGTTTGTTTTTATCATTGTTTAATCCTTACATTAATCTTCCATCTCAAAGTTCTCATTAATTTCTTCCTCTTTTTCTTTTTATTATTATTACTACTACTACTACTACTACTACTATTATTATTATTATTATTATTATTATTTACATTCTTGTTATATGTTATGTACGTTAAGTATGCTCTGTGTTTGATCAAGGATCCTGACATTGTTGGTCTTGCCTTGTTCATTCGCATCAGAAATCTGTTTATATTATATAATATATCTCTTTGATCTTTTTATAAAATCAGTATATAGGCTGGAAACTTGTGACCCGATCTTTTAGATCATTCTCAGGTATAACAACGCCACGTACTGAGTATTATTATTATTATTATTGTTGTTGTTGTTGTTGTTGTTGTTGTTGTTGTTGCATTGTTATTTATAATTTATACAATTAAACTCTCTGTGGTTCGACCCCGGTCTTGCCGGGTTATTTATTACTTCGACACTCCTGCACTTGGGAGAAGACATCAATCTTTTGGTTGTGTCACTAGGTGTGTAACAACCCAGTTTTTTCAAGGCCAAAATCGATGGATTTTTTTTTATAAATAGTCAGGTTCTGGAATTTTTTCACCATATGATTCTGCAGATTTATAATTGCATTTCATTCATTAACAAGACACAATCCACGTAGGATAACGTAAATCAACATTCCCATAAAATAGATTCTCAATACACGTGCCCATAATATTATATTTTCATACTCATAGGTTTACATTACATCATATTGACATTGATACAACCATATTATTTGATAGTTTTAACCACATTTACCTAGTATTTTGCCTATGTTTTATTTATAAAACGCCTTGATAAACTTTGTTTTATGTTTTGAAGGTACTTTTGGATGTAAGATTTAAAAAGAAGTAAATTTGAGATAATTGGTAGATTTGACCCCGATCGATGTTTTGTGCAGAGCTTGAGTTGTAGAAGTCGAAACGAAGTGATTCCAGTGGAATTAGAAAGCTAACATCCATATCATTCTATACATATATGGAAAGAAAATAAAAGAAAAAAGAAAGAGCATGGAAATTGCAGCCTTCAAAGTCAAATCTTGCATTCTGCCAGTGTTGACCTTCAACCATTCCTACTTGAATATCTTGAGTCACAGAAGTCCATTTAATGCAAACTCAATTTTGTTGGATTCCTGACTTGAAGACATATCAACCTACCACATTTCAGCAAAAAACGAGCTCATATGAGAGATATATGATTTTTATAAGATGACATATAAATTTTACCAACAAACATGTTTTGTGAAGAAACAACAACCCGGTCATCCGTCTTTGATTCCATTGGCCAAAGCTGATCAAACATTTGTCCCGATCATCCATATCGGATGCCATTAGCCAAAACTGATCAACATTGACAACCCAATCATCCATCTCGGACGCCATTAGCCGAAGCTAATAATCATTTATCCCGGTCATCCACTTAGGATGCCGTTAGTCGAAGCTAATCAATCAATTGTCCCGGTCATCCATTCGGATGCCATTAGCCAAAGCTAATCAAACATTTGTCCCGGTCATCCATTCGGATGCCATTAGCCAAAGTTAATCATTAACCAATCAAACATTCCAGAGGCGGTTTATGAGATCACTATAACATGGTAATATCCTTTGAATTGCTCATTCAAACGATTCATAACAATTTGACATTCACTGTAACATAATAGTAGACCATTTGTGATTCTTATACAAAAGTCTCATAATAGTTTAACATTCAATAAACACGATAACATATCTTTTCTAATACATAAACAAACATTCCATAACAGTTTAGCATTTAGTATAACACAACAGTACACCCTTTGTATTTCTCATCCAACCATTCATGATAGTTAATGATCAATATAATACAACAATAGATCCCTCGTAATACTTATACAACCATTCATGATAATTAACATTCAGTATAATACAATGGTAGATCCTTCGTAATACTCATACAACCATTCGTCATAATTACATTCAATAATACAATGGTAGATCCGTCGTAATACTCATACAACCATTCATCATAATTACATTCAATAAAATACAATGGTAGATCCATCGTAATACTCATACAACCATTCGTCATAATTACATTCAATACAATACAACAGTAGATCCTTTGTAATACTCATACAACCATTCGTCATAATTACATTCAATACAATACAACAGTAGATCCTTCGTAATACTCATACAACCATTCGTCATAATTACATTCAGTACAATACAATAGTATATCCTTTGTAATACTCATACAACCATTCGTCAGCAGCCCAAATTCATAATAGCCCAATCAACATCTCATAATCAGTTTAATATTTATCGCAACACAATAATATATCCACCTCAAATAGGTCATTTGAGAACATTAACATTTTCATCATCGTCTCAACATTCATCAAGAACTCGATCAACATTTCATAGTTGTTTTGACAATCATCAAGAATTCAATCAAGCACTTCATTATTGTTTCATCATTCATCCAGGATTCAATAATATATCATCGTAAGTAAATCATTTCAAAACATAAACATCATATGATAAGAAGGTGGAAAACACCTACCTGTTCCACTTGCGGTTTATCCTTGTCCTGACGATGGTCCGATTCCGGCCACATCACCTAAGACATCAATGCCACAATTCAATATATTTGCATCCTTAAATCACATTCATCTCTATACTTATTTCAAGAATCTATATGTTCACATTCAAGTGTTCCACATATTACACCATCATATAATGAAATTGTTGCAAACATTTGAGTCATTTCTGCCCAGGAGCCCTGTTATAGAAATCGACAGCGAAAACTAACTCGTTGTAGGCTGGACAGTTCGGCAGTGAAAACTAGTTCACTGCAGGCTGCATAATTTGACAGCGAAAACTGGTTCACTACAGGTTGCTCAATTTGGCAACGAAAATAGTTTTGTTGCTGGCGCCATAATTTCAGCAGTGAATGCTACTTCGCTGCAGCCAACACGTTTTCGGCAACGAATGCTAATTTGCTGCAGACAACTCAATTCTGGCACCGAGTCACAAATTTTCTATAGACAATACAACTTTGGCAGCGAATCACAATTTCGCTGTAGAACACACAATTCGGTAGCAAATGTTAATTCGCTGCAAACAACACAATTTCTGCAGCAGATTTCAAATTCCCTACAGACCATACAACTTCGGCAGCGAACCCTAAATTCGCTGCAGGACATAATTGGGCAGTGAATGTTAATTCGCTGCAAACAACTCAATTTCAGCAACGAATTTCAAACTCGCTGCAGACAATTCAACTTTGACAGCGTATCCCAAATTCGCTGCAAACAACAATTTTTGTTAGGTTTGACAGTGTCGCTGCTGATATTTCAAATACCAGCCTCACTTGTAGGTACAACGTTTGATACCAGGATTTATTGAAATATTGGCTAAATTCTCATAAATTTAATAAACTAGTTATTAAATCCTAAAATGCATGTAAATATTATTATTTTTTTGCATGAAAATGTTACGTAATATGATTTTCATTGTATTTTATGAGACACTTGGCTGTAGGCAACAAAAAAAAAATTTATTATTTATTATTATTTATTATTTTTTGTTTGTGTTTCTTTCTAAAAATAGATTTAAAAAGAAAAATAAAAAGTTTCCTTTTTTCTTTTTTGTTTTTTTGTGATGGGCCAAGTCAACCTGAATGGGTTGACATGGCTGGGGTTAATCCAGCTAGGATTGACCTGGTTGGGTCGGCCCACTTAGGTCAGCCCAAAAACAGACTGAAGACCAGAAATCAACACGAAATTGAATCAAAAGGATGAAAAACACCAAAACTAAAAAAATTACTTATACATTTCCTCGGTTCTTTTCTTATCCTACTAGGTAACACAATATGAAATAACTTTATTACATACACACAATAGGCTTCGACCACCCACCTCAATTGTTTCTTCATTTGATTCTTTCACATCGCTTTTCACAATTCATCTTATATTCTTTCCATTTTTTATTTACATAAAACGTACGTGTGATGATTACACAAACACACATACACATAACAAAATAGATGTAATAACCAAATGCTAGAAATACAATCATACCATTTAGTACATTTCAAGGTGAAGTTATTAACACAATTTTAAGTATTCATCGTACATAAAAATAAGTACCTAACAAAATTATAGAGAGTGAAACAACATAATCAGTTTTGGCCCACTTTATGACATAGACTTACAACACATATAGCATTATAAGAGTTATTAGTCGCCAAGAAGCCTTATGCTCATGATTTTTTTATGAGGGAAAGAAATCATTATATCTATTAGTACTTTTAACAATCTTACTTAAAACATTCAACTCAAGGTCAATAATACCTCAACTCATATGACAATACTCATGCTCATCACTGCAACTAAAATAACATTACAAATTTAGCATCAAGCCATAAAATGCATGTACATGGTTTTTCATAGGAAGGAGAACAATATGTTTATCCAGAATTCTTTTAGCATCAATTACATCACATACATATTGAATTATGCACTAGCTGTTATGGTGTCTAAGTTCATCTTTGTCACTTTCGACATTGCCTTTATGATGAATTATGTAATACATTCAAATCTAAGGTTGCCGACTATATGTCACCACGTAGCAACTCATTTTCTTAATTTTTTATTCCCTAATCAATAATTAGTATTTCATTTCCTTAGTTACCAATTTCTTTGGGTACAATCCTTAAAGTAACCACACGTATTAATCTTATGTTTACTCATCACCATCACCGTTTAACATAATTTGTTTGAAACATTACCATATTTCTATTTTCTAGGTATCATAATCGTTTGTTACATTATCACCTCATTAACATTTGCTTTGATTTAGTAGTACATCAAACGATATCATGTCTTAAATTGCCAATCAAGCCCCTATGTTATTTACATTTTTAAGCATCGGTTAATAGTCTTACACAACGGTTTCCATTATACATCGAGGATAGTTTCAATGGTTTTTTTTATTATTTGGAAACAACTCTACTCATTGAAAACAACAACACAATGGTCTTCATTCAAAACAAATACAACCACATGAATTCCCTTTTTGTTAGGGACATCTAGGAAGTAACTTTTGTTGCCTATGATTTAATTTAAAGGACTTGTCAACTTAAATAGAAGCATAGGGCTACAACTTTTATGAAGGACACAACACCAAGTTTTGCCATATACATGTCTAAACATACTCATTACAGTAGCTTAAGAAATCTGACCGGTATTGTGTCAGTTTGGACCCTTACTCAGTGTTTCTCTTATATCTGGAGTTGTATAACTCCAGATAAATCGAGAGGAAAGAGATAAATCTCATTTTTCTTCCCTTCTCTATAAGCCCCTAGTTATAATTTTTTTGGTTTGTTAAAATATAAGAAATTTAACCGATAGTAAAATGAGTTAAATTAAATTAAAGAAACCTAAATCAAGATAAAAATGGTGAAATTAATGAAATGAAAAGTGAATATAGTACTAAACTGTCAAAAAGGAAAATTTTGTAGGGACAAAATGAATACGTACGACCAAGAGGGATCAATGTTCAAATAACAAAAGGTTAGGGGTTTATGTACAAATGATAAAAAGAGGTGAGGGTAAAGGTGTAATTAACAAGAAGATAACACTATAAATACCATTCTATTTTCTCTCTTGCGGTGACTTGTAGGAGTGAGAGGGGTTACCGTTCTTTGACCTTTTCTTCTCATTCCTTGATGAAATCTACACCAAAATGTTAACCTAGAGTGATTAAAAAGAGTCAATAAGTGATAAAAGAGAGATTTTTAGGTGGTTTAGAGAGTTTAGAGAGAGGCTGGAGAGAAGACATATGGATGACAGAAACTCCGACAACTATAACTCCATTTTTCACCGTTGGATCAAAATGATATTTGGATATGTCGTTCTCCTCCATGTCTTGTACATTCTCATTGAAGGGATCTTCAATATCAGTCTTCGTTTGACAAATATCATGGGAGGAACATTTCTGGGAAAAATACACTTCTGGACAATCTTTGTTGCTAACCATTGGATCGGGCTATAATTTGGGTATACTAGTCATCCAAAGTCTATCTAAATTCTGAACAGTGGAGATCAAAAACAAAAACTTTGAACAGAAGTTATGCTTCTTGCACAGTAGGTCTGCAATTTTTAGGTCAGTTCGGTTAAACCCAAGTTTCTGGAAATTTCACCGTTGGATGAAGTTGATATTTGGATATGTTATACTTATAAGAATGAATTACAACTGTACTATATGGATTGTCTTAAATACTATTTGTTTGTTATTTATGATTGTTTGAAACTGCTATCAAAATTGGTTCTATGTGAACCGAAACAGCCCCAAAATTAAAAGGAAATTAAGCATTAGAGAGACTTAATTTTTGGGAGACTTTGGGGCTGTTGTGACAGCCCTATAAGTTTATGTTTAGGGAGGGGGAGAGGCTAAATACCTCTCTAAAATAAAATATAAAAGGGGGCTAAAGTGACAGCCTTAAGTGTAGAGTTGTTAGGGATAAAAAAAATTTCTCCAAAAGACTAAAGCAAGGCTGCCATAATAGCCCTATTAATAGGTGTTAGGGGCTCCAACACAACATGCTTTTAAAAGAGAATACCACATAATATATTCATAACATCGTATCTACATGTTTGCACATCCAAATCCCTGTTCCATTACAATTTTCAATATAAGTCCTTACAAAAGTGCCAAATGGCAAATATTCAACATAACACCTAAGACATACTATTGCAAAGCACCTTTCAAAATATGTGAACCCCTGGAACGGGTTTTCCTACGCACCTTGATTGTGTGATGTCCCTGTTACAAAACAATATGAATACGAGAATTGTAAATAATCTAACATAATAATAAACAACAAGAAGTACATTGTCATTACTTTTCATTATTAACTTAGACCGGATATATTCCTTCTTTTATTTCTTATTATTTCGTTAAGTGTATTTTTCTCACTCACGTACCCCAATCTCTTGATAGGAGCTGTGGGGCCAAAGTTTAACATCAGTCGAGGTTAATTACTTCACCTTAACCCCGTCATCCACCTTGGATACTTTTAGCCGTAGCTAATTGCAACATTTAAACTCAGTCATTCATCTAGGATGCCATTTACCAAAACTAATCATCAACCACAACCCGATCATCCATCTCAGATGTTATTAGCCGAAGCTAATCATCAAGTGCAGTCATCAATCTCGGATACCATTAACCGAAGCTAATCAACATTCATAACCCGATCATTCATTTTGAATGCCATTAGCCGAGGCTAATCAACATGTAACGACCCGGCTTTTTCAAGGGCAAAATCGTTGGTATTTTTTTTGAATCATCCGGATTCTGGGTGTTTTTCACCATATCATTCTTCAGGTTTATCATTGCATTCTATTTATTAACAAGGCACAATCTATGTAGGATAACGTAAATCAACATTCCCATAGAACATATTCTCCATACACGTGTCCATAATATTATATTTCCATACTCATAGGTTTACATTACATCATATCGATATACCAATAAATTCACATTCTTGTTCTAATCTTGTTATCATCACGAGTTCATACAAGAGTATCAAACAACAAGTTTCACAACTAGTACTTTCATTATCCTGACCTCAAGTAATTTCATAATACGACATCCTCATTAGATGAATGCCTCATATGTATATTCATACACATCATATCAGTTTGTTCGTACATTCACATCCGTGTTCCATTTCAATTTTTCATTATTAGTCTTTACAAAAGGAGTCAAACGATTAATTGAGTGATTAACACGCCCGTTCATGTAGAACTTATATCACCCATAACACGTGAATATATAGTTCTTTTTCAAAATGTGTGAGATGTGAAACGGATTTCCTCATGCGCCATGTTGGTTTGATGTCCCTGTTATAGCACAAGATAATTTATAGCATTATAGACATTTTAAAAGAAACATAGTAAATAATATTAACGTTACATTTCATTTATGAATCAAAAAAACATAATTCTTTCATTTCTCCTTATGTAAATACCACCATTAATAATTCGTCAATTACCGAGGCTAATTACAATACTCAAACACGGTCATTCATCTTGAGTACCGTTAGCCGAACTAACGTTATTCTTCGCTAAAGCACAACAATCATAGTTCTTTCATATACTTGGTATGTACAAAACATAATTTACATGAATGCATCAATTCTTCAAACTAACTCATAACTCTCAAATTCGACTATCCTCTTAGGATGCCCTTAGCCAAAGTCAATCGTTTATTCATCCCAGTCATCCACTTAGGATGCTATTAGCCGAAGCTAGTCGTTTATTCATCTTGGTCATCTAGTTAGGGTGTCATTAACCGAGGCTACTCATTTATTCATCTTGGTCTTCCACTTTGGACATCATTAGCCGTAGCTAATCATTTGTTCATCCCGGACATCCACTTTGGATGCCCTTAGCTGTAGCTAATCATTTGTTCATCCCGATCATCCATTTAGGATGTTATTAGTTAAAGCTAGTCATTTATTCATCCCAGTCATCCACTTCGGACGCCATTAGCCGAAGTTAATCTATCATGTGTCCCGATCATCCATTCGGATGCCATAAGCCAAAGCTAATCAATCATCTATCCCAGTCATCCATTCGGATGCCATTAGTCGAAGCTAATCAATCATCTCTCTCGGTCATCCATTCAGATGTCATTAGTCAAAGCTAATCAATTATTTGTCTCGGTCATCCATTCGGATGGCATTAGCCAAAGCTAATCATTTGTTCATCCTGGTCATCCGCTTAGGATGTCATTAGACGAATCTAATCATCAACAAATCAAACGTTCCATAAGCGTTTTATGAAATCACTATTACATGGTAATATACCTTGAATTTCTCATTTTAACGATTCATAACAATTTGATACTCATTAAAACAAAATGGCAGACCTTTCATGGTATTGGTACAGGCATTCTGAAATAGTTTAACAATTCAGTAAACACAATAATAGATCCTTTGTAATACACAAACAAACATTCCATAACAGTTTAACATTCAGTAACACAACAATACATCATTTGTATTACTCATCAAACCATTCATGACACTTAATGTTCAATACAATACAATAATAGATCCCTCATAATACTCATACAACCATTCATATTCATTAACACTTAATGTTCAATCTTTTGTAATACTCATACAACCATTTGTCACAGTTACATTCAATATAATAAAATGGTAGATCCTTCGTAATACTCATACAACCATTTATCACGACTACACTCAATAAAATACAACCGTAGATCCTTAGTAATACTCATACAGCCATTCATTAGCGAAAACTAGTTCGTTGTCAGCCGCACAATTTGGTAATGAAAACTAGTTCGATGCAGGCACCTCAATTTCGGCAATAAATGCTACTTCGTTGCAACCAAAACAATTTCGGCAGCGAATGCTAATTTTGCTGCAGGCAACTCGATTTCTACAGTGAATCACACTTTCGCTGTAGACAACACAACTTTGGCAGCGAACCCTGATTCGTTGCAGACAACACAACTCCGACAACAAATGCTACTTTATTGCAGCCAACATGCTTTCGACAATGAATGCTAATTTTGCTGCAAGCAAGATTTCGGCAGCGAATCACACTTCCGTTGCAAATAACACAACTTCAGCAGCAAATGCTTTTTTGCTGTAGCCCACACACTTTTGGCAGCGAATGCTAATTCGCTGCGGACAACACAATTCAACAGCGAACACCTGATTCACTATGGATAATAGAATTTGGCAGCAAAAACCTGTTTCACTAGGGACAACACAATTCAGAGTGAAAACTTGATTAACTGCGGACAACATAATTCGGTAGCGAACACCTAATTTACTGCTGACAACATAATTCGACAGCAAAAACATGATTCGCTACGGACAATACCAATTCGGCAGCGAACACCTGATTCATTGTGAAATACACAATTTGGCAGTGAACACCTGATTCATTGCGAAATACACAATTTGGCAGCGAACACCTGAATCATTGCGAAATACACAATTTGGCAGCGAACACCTGATTCACTGCGGACAACACAATTCAGCAGCAAAAACCTGATTCGCTATGGATAACATAATTCGACAGCAAACACCTAATTCGCTGCGAAATACACAATTCGGCAACTAACACCTAATTCGCTATGAAATACATAATTCAGCAGTGAACACCTGATTCGCTACGGATAACACAATTCAACAGTGAAAAGCTGATTCGCTGCGGACAACATAATTTGACAGCGAACACCTGATTCGCTGCGCAATATACAATTCGAAAGCGAACACCTGATTCGCTACATACAACACAAATTCAGCAGCGAACATGATGCGAACCCTAGCAGAATTTAATCTAATCCAAGTTTGTTGAGATTTGAATGAGCTTGTCACTATCCAAGACATGCTCTAAGGCAACAAGACTATAAACCAACTCGATCACAACGCCTACACCTTGAGACGAGCAAAGGAAGTATAAATTCACAATAAAGAATGGTTAATTTTTTGAAGAGTTGAAAGTTCAATCAAGAACCAAGATTGAGCAACCAAAAATCGGCTACAATGCTAAAAATTATCATTAAAAGTCTGCCCTAAAATTATTCCTAAAGATTATTTAAACTCCAAGCCAAAACCCTAGTTTCCCTAATGGGTCTCACATAAGCCCAATTTAAATAATAATCAACCCAAGCTAAAACTAGCCCAAACTAATTAAAATAAACAAAATAAACAAGTCTAAGACCTAAATAAAATGTCTCCTCTCAAAATAAATAAAGTTTGATAGCCCAACTAATTAAATAAGACAAGTTCGTTGTTTCCGCATTCTGTCTGATAGCAGGAAAACCCAACTTAAAACGGATGGTTCTCTCTCGTCTTAATAAATTAAAAGTCGTGCCATATACCGTTGGAAAGGTATGGAAGTCTAGTTTCCAGCCCAACAGGAATCACATCAAAATTATATCTGTAGCTTCATTTATGACCCAAAGAGTAATGTAAGGTCAAAATATTCGAATCTAGTGTTCTTCTTTCAATCCTTGCGTAATGGTCTTCGTTCCACCAACAAGCCCCTCTTGAACATGAATCAGATTAATCAAGGCTTGCATTTTACTATTAGAAATCCTCTTAAAGTCCACCTTAGCCCATGTATCTTGAAGAAGTCCATTGAAAGCTTGTTTGAACTTCGTACCTCTAAGCCTAGTAATAGGACCAACTGGAACCTCCAATGGATCCTTTGATGGTTGGATCGAATCATCCCCTCTCTCCTCAAAAGGATTTGACCTCGAATCATCACCTACATCAAACAAAGAAAGATTAGAAACATTAAATTTAGCACTAACACCATACTCACCTGGTAGATCCACTTTGTAGGCATTATCATTAATCCTTTCTATGATCTGATAGGGACCATCTCCTTGAGGCATCAACTTTGATCTTTGTTCAGGAAACCTTTCCTTCCTCATATGCACCCAAACCCAATCACATGGTTCAAATCTCACCAATTTTAATCCCCTATTGGCTTTGTTTGTATATTGTTCATTCTTGTTTTTGATTTGTTGCGGAATCTTTGCATGGAGATCTTTCACCACCTATGCTTTTTAATTACCATCAAGACTAACCCTTTCATCAATACAAAGTCTATGGGTTCCATCTTTCTTTCTTACAAATAGAACTGGCACTCCCCAAGGAGAATTACTGGGCCATATAAACCCTTTGTCTAACAATTCCTATAGTTGAGTCTTTAACTCGTTCAGTTCTACCGGAGCCATCCGGTACGATTGTTGGCTATGGGTGGGACTCCAAAAAAAGTGTCTATAAACACCTCTACCTCTCGCTCTGGGGGTAGTCTCGGTAGTTCTTTGGGAAATATATTTGGGAATTCCTTCACCATAGGAATATCTTTTAGTCGTGGACCTTCATCATCAAAGTTTAAGATGTATGCGAGGTATCCTATACATCCCTTTCTCAACAGTCTTTGGGCTGTTACAACCGATATTAAGGTGAATGGTTTGAGGATTCTCTCTCCCTTAAAAATCATCCTCTCGCCGTCAGGTGTTTAGAATGTAACAGTTTTAGCATAACAATCTATTAGGGCCTTGTATTTACTCAACCAATTCATGCCTAGGATTATGTCAAAATCATGCAACTCTAAAGGAATCAAGTCTACTTTTGTTTAATTCCTAGATAGACTAACCCCCTGATTAGTATTTAAAAGTGCATTTTTATCAAGGTTTTATATCATCATTTTGCACTTGAAGTATCAATAACTTCTTAACTAAAGCATGTTTTATAATAACATATCTAATAATATAAGATACCTTTAATTTATGGTAAATGTTCATCTTAAATGCAGGCCTATCACATAAATAAAAGAATTGATTGATGAGTTGAAGTACTGAAATTGAAAGGACAAAGAGATGGCTAAACTTAGAAAAGAGATGCTGGTGCAGTCCAAACTGGAACATTGTTCGGTAATTGGGTCATATCTGGAGCTGTAGATCTTGGATTTAGGTCCATTTTATATGGATGGAAAGATAAGACATAGGCCTACAACTTTCATGTGAAGCCCAAGATTTAAAAAGGCCGTTTTCAAGTCCAAATTGCAGCAACAACAAAGAAGTCCGAATCTGTCCTGCAGCCCAGACACTATTTAGTGTTCAGCCCATATCTCGAGTTCTAGAAGTCCAAATGATCTCAAATTTTTACCCTGGACAGATGAGACAATTCTCTAGAACTTTCATGATTTAAGT
>Ga0325411_1003101_pt1 | contig 18702 bp, 5 predicted proteins | sample PopdelMetagenome_13_FD_206181 | JGI IMG/M metagenome (GOLD analysis project Ga0325411, IMG submission 206181) | Populus deltoides microbial communities from Bellville, Georgia, United States - Xylem-PdIQD-R4 | ecosystem: Host-associated > Plants > Phyllosphere > Stem > Wood/Secondary xylem...
ACACACCTAACATGATTAGAACCTGTATGCAATCTCCATCACACTTGAGTCTTGAGATTCATTTATCCACATTATTTTTCATGTGACCCGTGTTGTGTGTTATATATTTTTATTTTTTATAAAAAAAATTATACATACAGAGTTTTTCAATATATTTCTATAATTTAAAAAATCTAAAATCAAATTAAAATTTTATAAATACATTTAATTAAATAAACCGAGAATTATATTATGCGAATAAATAAATAAAAAATCATTAACAATATTTAAAAATAAAACTTGAGAAATTGAGAGATAGATGTAGACAAGATATTTAATCTCGAAAATAGGACATTTACTCGGTTGTGTTTACTAAATTTGTTTATTAAAATAATTTTTTTATTTAAGTAAATAATAATAAAAATAGAAACACAAATTAAATTGATCGAATAAAATAAAAGGAACAAAAACAGCATTTAAGGCTACACATATTAGAAATATTATCTGAAAATATTTTTTTATTTTTAAAAATAAAGTTCATCCATACAAATATAAAAAATATATAGATAAATTTAAATGCATAATTAAAAAATAATCGTCATTTAAAATGGGTTCTTCAAATAAAATAAAAAAGAGAAGGGATATTAATTTAAATATATATTTAAAAAATTAGAGAAATAAACTTAAAAAATCATTAATTTTTAAAAAAGAATTAGATAAAAGAAAAAAACAAAGATTTTGAAAATTAATAAGACATGTCATCTGATTTGTCTAAATTAATGATTGGCCTTTTAATTATTTTTTGATAAGCCAAGCTAGGCTAACAAACATGACCTATTTTATCAAGGCCTATGTGATTAGCCTTTTAATTATTTTTTGGTTTGCAATTGGAGTGGACGACTCGTCTACCCCAAATATTTTGAAAAAAAATAAGACATGTCATCTGATTTGTCTAAATTCCAGCCACTATGATAGATAAAAAATTAGGTCTTAATTGTTTTTCTTAAAATCCAGCTTTCCAACACATTTTGACTAAAAACACATAAAACACCATAAAAATCGTGATAAACTTATCAATGGCCTTAAAAAACCGCCCTCAAAATCAAAATCAACCAAAATCTAAAAATCAACTAGGGCTCAAATCTGTTTTTTGATGAACATTAAAGTTGAAAAAACACCTAATATTTCCATTATCTAATGAAATCATTTTACAAAAATATCATCCATTTTGATGGCCTAAATCAGTGTTAACGACACTCTTTTCTATCTACCGCTGGAATTTGGCTTCCTCTCTATTTCTTCTCTCAACTAGAGACTAAAAGATAATAAAAATAAACTTTTACACCAAAATTGAATTGGAAAAACATTGAGGTACTAAGATTGTATAATTTGTATCTGTGTATCTTTTGCAAAACTTATGGCATGCCATATAGGTCTGGTGTTTTTTTCATTTTGATCACTCTTTTTTCAATCTCATCTTCTTATAAAAAATCAAAATCAATTGGTCTTGAATTAGAACTAAATCATTGGAAAAAAATATATTTTGAGGATCCAATTGGAAAATATAAAATTTTGCATAACCCCTCTATTATAATAATATGTGAGAGGATAAATAGGAGAGCTTTGAACAGTGAAAAACTCAAGCCTTTGAACAGCGAAACATACCATCCTAATTAAGAAAAAAAAAAACACTAATCGGACAGAATCGAACCTTTACAGAGACAGCCGCAAACCTTGAAAAATGAAAAGTGTAAATTAAGAAGGGCCATGCCCAAAAGTATTTCTTTCCTGACTCCTGCTTTCTGGGGCTGGGCCGATGTCAAATCTAGTCTACGAAGAAGCGTTGACGTGGTAGCTGGCTTTTCAAGTGGACGTGCAGTAGCAGTAACCTGAGTATGCCGACGGTCACTGTTCATTGGTTAGTGTTTCTATCACCGTCACCAGCTTTGCAGTTTCCTATATTAACTAATATCCACCGTCCCACACTCCTTCAACACGGTTCCTCCGCCAGCGGCGAGGCCTCTCCTTGCTTCCTGCTACACCACCGGATCACGTGCATCCTCACGTGCTGTTTCCTCTATTAAAATTATTATCAAATGAGCATATATAAGTCGCTACAATATATTTTAACATACACTAATATACCGAAGACAAGAGAGTCATTAATGCTTTAGAATTAATTATTAAGCATATACTAAAATGATTTGGCTTTCCACGAAGCCAAGCTTTTTTAAAAAAAATAAAACGAATTTTTTAATTTTAATTTTATTTTCAATTTCATCTTTCAACTTTAAAAAAGCTTTATAATCTATTTTAATTTATTTTCTATAGAGTTATTTTGATCTCTTGATCCAATTCGTAAATTTTACGAGTTAATCATGTTGACTAGGGTTATTTTTTAACCTAAATCGAGAGTTATCACAGTTTTATAACCTAGGTCGAGAGTTAAGCCGATTGATTTAAGGTTTTTTTTGTCCTTTTTAGTTAATTTGTTTTTCAATTTAATATTTTAATATTGAGTTGATTGAGAATTAGACTTTATAACATGTTTGAATTTGCATCCTATGAGGTTATATCGGTCTTATGACCCGAGTCACAGATCTGGTTGGCTGAATCAGGTGGTTTTTTGTGTCTTTTTTAATTGATTTTTTTAAAATTTTATCCTTTAATATTGGGCTGATTGAGACTTGAACTTCGTAATTTGTTTTAATTTGCATGAGATTATTCTAGTCTCATGACTCAAATTTAGTAGGTTAATATAGGTTGGCTTGACTCATTTTTTTAGTTGAATTTTGTTTTTAATTTCAACATTTAACATTGAATTGATTGAAAATTAAGTTTAATAATAATAAAAAAAAACTTCAATTTGTTTTCCATAGGGTTATTAGGATTTTATAATCTGGATAACAAATTTGATATATTAACTTAAGTTGATTCGAGTCGATCTAATATGTTATTATTTTAATAATTAATAAAAAAAGATGTTTTCTTAATTGTTTTTTGATCAAATTGGATTTTTATCTTTTATTCAAATTATCTTTAGAGATACTAAATAGACAAGGTTATAATAAGTTAATCTCCGTATAGGTTTTTTTTCAAGCTAAAAAATATATTATTAACACGCGCGCATATATATATATATATATATATATTAATCTAATATGAATTGAATTACAGCGCGGGAAATAATACACTGGAAAACACTAAAGGAAGGAAAAACTATGTGACTATGCTTTTCGAGGTTTTAGCTGCTTCCCTCGATGGAAAGCAATAGAACAGAAGATTACCCAAAAATAAAAAAAAGAATTCTTATTCTATTGCTTTTGGTCCCACCTTTTTCGAAACATTAGGTTTAATAGACACACACTCTGCTTGTGTTTGATAACAAGATGAAAAATAAATATAATTAGATATTAAAATATAAATATATATACATATAAATGTAAATATAAATATAAATATAATATTAAACATACTAATATTTTTTAATATTTTTTTTTTATCTTTAGTGAGTATTTATATTTATAAAATTTTTAATCTAAAAGAATCCTCTTTTCAATTAAATTTATTTATATCCCATGAATAAATGAATTATTGGATATAAATGAAAGCTGTATTCGAGGTCGTATAAATTAACTTGGCATGATGATTTAGCATTAGAAGACTCCAAGTGGTGGTTTTGGCAAGAATGAATCTAATCATTTCAACTTTTTATTTAAATTATATGCAATTTGAATAGAAAGAATGTATAAACAAAATTATGAATCTTTTTGCTTGAAGGATTTTTTTTTAATGTTAGTAGAGTTTATAAAAAGAAAAGATAAAGTTTTCTTTATAGTTGAATTAAAAGAACTAATAAAAAAAAATCAAATCATCAAAATCATGCATTAGATTCCATCTTTATATTTGCAACCTCAATGACAAACAATAACAACATCAAATTTCAATTTAAAACTAACTCTCTAAACAACTTGGAATCCAAATCAAGCTCAAGAGCCAAGAAAATACACTAATAAACTAAAAAAAACACTAAACATCTACTACCATATTTGGCAGAATATAGAAACCATTTTATTTTAGTATAATAAACATCAAAATATTTCCTTAAAATCCAGTAAATAGTAAAAAACAACTCAGATCAAAATTAAGCAAAGAAAAATAGCATTTCATGCATTAATAAAAATAATACAAAATCAATACAATGTATCATAAAAAACAAATTCAAAACACCATTAGAACATGTAATAAAGAGCTAAATATTTGCTTCATGGACATCACCTACTAGATTAGAGGAGTGTTTTTTATACCTTTCAAGCTCTAACAATGGTTGCTGCCATTTCTTTTCTAAGATTACTACTTTCTCTTAAAGATGAGATCTTTATGCTAGGATCTTAAACCTTCACACTTGGAATTCCTTTATCCTATCTTCCTCCCTCTTTTTTCTCTCCTCCTTGTTGCCCCTCTGCCTTGATTTTCCAAGGGTATTTATAGAGTTTCAAGCTTAGATTCAATTAAAGATTAATCCTTCTTCATTGAAGCTTGGCCATCTAATCAAAAAATAAGAGTTTTGGATATGTTTTACAACTGTACGCTTTGTACCCATGTTGGTTTTATAATGATGATTTTGCAATAAACTTAGCTTTGGAGATTTTGGTGGTTTTCCAAAACTTAGAGATAAAAAACTTGTTTTTGACCCTTTGATCTTGAGAGAAATGTGTCCAACCTTTGAGAAGAACCCACTAAAAATGCTTGAAATTTGAACACATGAAAAAGATTAATGGTTTTGCAAAATGGGTATCACAACCATTGATGACTGAATTACCTATTTTTGAGACTTCATCGGAGCAACTTTAACGTCATCATTATTGAAGATCATCTAAAATTGGTAGATGAGGTGCACACCTTAACATTTGGATCCAACCTTTCTTGATTTGGAGGCTTGTAGCTTTGCATCTATTCATTTGGAAATTAGAATGTAATTAATATAAGGAATTATAATTTTAGACCAAGAAAAAAATCAAGTTGGGACTTGATTGTATAAATTTCTAAAATATTCTTGAAATAATATATTTGATATTTTTTCATGAGACAAAGTGATATTTTACCATTAAAATGATTATCAAGTTTTTTTTTTATATATAAATAGAATGTTATACCTCATATTTTTTCGGTAAGTGATCAAAGAAACACACTTACACATCAAATACACATATATAGATAAGCAAAGTAGAGAAAATAAAGAGTCAACACTCAATACATAACAATCTCTCCCTCTTAAAAGAGTTTTAGAAGATTTTTGATTTAATGATTCGTGTGGATTACGGTTAGAGATCCAAAAATTAAACAGATTGTTCTAGTGACAACCTAGCCTAAAAAAGTCCATCTAACCATAAAAAGAATAAATGTTCTTCAAGTAATCTTCACACAAACTCCAAATGACCCTATATTGAGTAGTACGATCCTTGGTACTCCTAAAAAAAATAAAATTATTGTTTTCACTGTGTTTATTGCTTTAAAAAAACCACAACAACATCCCTGTAAGCTGACCTTGCATCCCGCTTTATGGACTAGCCATACATGCTCAAGGGTAAGGTTTATACCTCTAAATCCAACTATTATACCCTAAGTGCAATACCCCCTAATCAAAACTAGTCTACTTGTCACTAATTATAGAGACAAAATGTATATATATTAAATGTTCACACATCCTTCTATCATAATGAAGCCAACAAAACAGAGTTATGACATGCCTATACCTCGAGGATGACTCTCGTGATATCATCATTTTCACTCTATGGTGAAGTAATAACCATTAGAAGTTGTTATTTCAAATGATGACCTTGAAAATCGGTGCCATAATATTTTTCCCTCTCTACCTTTGTCTCCATATAAGTTCTTGTGTTTCATAGTTATATAAATGTTCATGAGCCATTAAGTAAATAATTTCATTATCTCATATCACTTTCTCTTCTTTTTTATGCTCTAATTATCTATTTCATCTTCTTTATAAACATAACCTTTAAGATACTTTTCCCTAATCACTATGCTAACTTCAGCATTAAAGGGTCTCTTGAATCTAACATGAGACTTGTTTTGCAAGTGTTTATAGAGTCCATGTTCAACAATTTCAATCTCTCAATTCATCCATTAGTCTTAAAAAACCCTTGATTTTTAAGGTTTTGTTCGTTACTCAATTTTCTTGTAAATAAACAAAGGAATCAAAATTAGGAAAGCATGACTAGCTACCTATTCCAAGTTTAGATAATATTCACACATACAAAATTTTTCCTTTGTAATTTTCTTGTAAATAAACAAAGGAATCAAAATTTTTCCTTTGAAAGAGTAAATTAAGTTAAAAACACTAGGTAACATTAAGGATACAATAGACGAGATGTAATTACATATATTAGTTACCTCCAAAAAATCAATGACAACCACGAAACATATGAAATTAACAATGATTGATGGAGTTTTAAGATATAATTTATATTATTTTTTATTAAAATTTTCATTAATTAAAATAAAAATAATTGAATTCAAACTAATGATGTTTTGTTCAACAAGCTATTCTCTAACACTTTCAAGCATAATTCTCTTGGTTGACTAATTATTGTAGTCCGTAATTTAACAGGACAGGCTCAGCTGTTCCTTTATATATATTTATATCATGATTTTGTTGTCTGTTTTTTAATGGCTTTACAGAAGAAAAGTTACAACTATTTACTTACTTTAGTGATCGGAAAGGGTGATGGCAATTGTGTTAGCTGGCAAGATATGTATGGATCCCAATATTATAGGAAATCTGTTTGTTCCTTTGTAAAAATTGTTGTCCGATTTAGAATAGGATTCTAAGTAGAATAGGATTCTAAGTGGAATAGGTTTCCTTGCTGCCCTATATATATAGTTGCTGAACAAGATGAATAAAATAAGTCGTAGACAATATTTTACAGAGCTGAAATTCCTTATTGTATGTCTGCTGAAATCAACATGGTATTAGAGCAAACCTGAAAACAATTTTTTTTTCTGTTCTTCTCTGCAGCTCTCTTTGAACTTTGTATTCTATGAATTTTCTCCTGCAAACAGTGACAGACCACGAACAAAACCCAATTGTTCCAGTAACCCCAAACAACCCCCTGTCAAACCCAATTATCATTCAGCAAGACACCTCTGGCTTTCCTGTCAGTGTTATTCTCAATAAAACAAACTACACATTATGGTCTCAGTTGATGGAGATGCGTATTGGAGCTCGTAACAAGGTGGGATATCTCACTGGAGCAACAGCGAAACCGGCACTTAATGATCCGAATTATGATACATGGATTACCGAAAATCATAAAGTAAAGAGTTGGCTCATTGAATCAATGAGCCCTCACCTAACGCAGAGATTTATTCATCTGGTTACAGCAAGAGAAATCTGGGAGGCAGTGTTAAGGACTTTTTATGATGGATCTAATGAAACATGATTGTTCGAATTGAATCAAAAATCTTTTTCAACCACTCAGAATGGGAGATCTTTATCCATATATTATAATGAACTTCTTGCAATCTTCCAGGAAATTGATCATCGCAACACACCACAAGCAGAATCTGTTGAAGGAATTGTACAACTTCATACAACAATGATGAGATTGCGAGTACATATTTTTTTAAGCGGTCTTGATCCTGAATATGATCAAATCCGTGAAGAAATTCTTCGAAAAGAACCGAAATTGGACCTAGAAGCAGCCTATGCATGTGTGAGAAGAGAGTCACAGCAGCGCCAAGTTATGGGAGTTTCTCGCTTGGTCTCTGAAAATACAGCCATGATAACTAACCGATACCAACGAGGGACAGGTTCTAGTTTTGCCAAAGAAAAACATAGTCCAAGTTCAAGAAAACCGAATAATTATGTCTGCACCCACTGTGGTGAAACTAGCCATTCCAAGCTGCGTTGCTACGAGCTTATTGGATATCCTGAATGGTGGGATTTTTTGAAGAAACCACGGAAAAACATTACTGGGAAAGCTGCGACTAAATTGTTATCTGTAAGCCAAATCACTGCAGCACTAAATTGCACTGTTACTTTTGGGCCCTTTTTTTGTGTTTTTCAGGATATTCTAACCCATAAGACTCTTGGTTGTGGTGTTAAACGGGGCAACCTCTACTACTTGGAATTGACAACAACTGGCGAAGGGCAGTATAACAAGGTGTGTTTTGCAACGAAGGGTGATCAGACATTATCCGAGGTGTGGCTTTGGCATAAAGGCTAGGACATCTTTCATTTAGCTATCTCAAAAAATTGAAACCAAATGTTGTTTCTGATAAAAGTAAAGGTGACGGTGTTGACTCTGATAAAAGTAAGGGTGATGGTGTTTTTATAAAGCTGAAGACATTTGAAAAACAGATGAGTAGCTACAAGCAGAATGCAACCTCGCCCACTGCTACTCAAACTATTCCTGAAGAGAGGAATTTATCATTGGACAATGGTGAAACAAAAGCTGTAAATCATGATGGGGAAGAAGCTGAGATGATTGAATTCTGTGCTGATGACACAGAAGCCGTGAACTCTGATGAGGAAGAAACTACGAGGTCTAACTTACCTGCACTACCAACCAAAGAGTTTTCTGCCCAGAATATCCTGGATAATCCAATCACTAAGGACACACCTCAACCAGCTCCCAGGTATTCACAAAGACCCAATAAAGGTGTTACAAAGAAACAATATGAGCCAGACATTAAAACCAATGTTAGATATCCTATCAATAACTATGTCTTTTCTCATAGACTTTCAGAACCTTATACACTAACCATTAATCAATTATCCCAAGTATCCATTCCAAGTAATGTGCAGGATGCATTGGCAGATCCAAGCTGGAAAGAGGCAATGAATGAAGAAATGAAAACCTTGCAGAAAAACTCCACTTGGGAACTTGTTGCGTTACCAGAAGGAAAAAAAGCGATTGGGTGTAGATGGGTATACACTATTAAACTTAAAGCAGATGGAAGCCTTGATAGATATAAGGCGAGACTCGTAGCCAAGGGGTATGCCCAGAAATACGGTATTGACTACCAAGAGACCTTTGCACCAGTAGCCAAGCTCAACACCATTTGTATTCTCATATCCATCGCTGCAAATAGAGATTGGCCTCTACAACAATTCGATGTAAAAAATGCCTTCTTAAACGGTGATCTAAAAGAAGAGGTATACATGGAACTCCCGCCTGGAATAATAAAACAGAGTTCTGAACATGAAGGCAGAGTGTGCAAACTAAAGAGGGCTTTGTATGGGTTCAAGCAGTCTCCTCGAGCTTGGTTTAGGAGGTTTACTCTAGCAATGAAAGCAACCAGCTATCAACAAAGCAATGCAGATCATACATTATTTGTAAAACATAAAGATGGAAAGGTAACGGCATTGATTGTGTATGTAGATGACATGATTTTGACAGGTGATGATTCTGAAGAAATGAGGACACTGCAAGAGTACTTATCTGCAGAATTTGAAATGAAAGATTTGGGACAACTAAAGTACTTTCTTGGCATTGAAGTAACAAGGTCCAAACAAGGAATTTCCCTCTCATAACATAAATATGTATTGGATCTTCTAAGTGAGACTGGATGCTCGCCTGCAAACCGATTGAAACACCAATACAAATAAATCATCGACTTGGGATCTTTCCAGATCAAATCCCTACAGATATAGGTCGGTATCAAAGACTTGTGGGTAAGCTAATCTATTTAACCCATACCAGGCCAGATATAACATATGCTGTAGGTATTGTGAGCCAATTTATGCATGCACCAAGTAAGGAGCATATAGATACAGTCTACAGGATCTTGAGATATCTTAAAGGTGCGCCTAGCAAAGGTTTATTGTACTCGAAGAATGGTGTCTCAAATATTGAAGGCTACACTAATGCAGATTGGGCAGGGGATCAAACAACCAGAAAGTCTACATCTGGTTATTTGACCTTTGTGGAAGGGAATTTGATTACTTGGAGAAGTGAAAAACAGAAAGTTGTAGCAAGATCTAGTGCAGAAGCAGAATTTCGAGGAATGGCTTAAGGAATATGTGAGTTGTTATGGATCGAGAGTGTTCTGAAGGATTTAGAGATCAAATATATAGATCCTATTAATCTGTACTGTGATAATAAGGTGACAATTCAGATTGCACACAATCCTGTTCAGCATGATCGAACTAAACATGTCGAAATAGATCGTCATTTTATCAAAGAGAAGCTAGATCAAAAAATTATATGTTTCCCGTTTGTTAACTATGCAAATCAACTAGCTGATGTCCTCACTAAGGCAGTATCAAACAAGGATTTTTATAATATGATTGGCAAGTTGGGCATGATAGACATCTATGCACCAACTTGAGGGGGAGTGTTAGCTGGCAAGATATGTATGGATCCCAATATTATAGGAAATCTGTTTATTTCCTTGTAAAAATTATTGTCCGATTTAAAATAGGATTCTAAGTGGAATAGGTTTCCTTGCTGCCCTGTATATATAGCTGCTGAACAAGATGAATAAAATAAGTCGCAGACAATATTTTACAGAGCTGAAATTCCTTATTGTATATCTGTTGAAATCAACAAATTGCTCATCATGGGAGTTGACACAATTTGGTAACTTACAAATGGGGCCCTCGAGATTCGGATGCACTATATCATGACAAGAGAAAGAAAAACTAAAATACAGAAGCTCATCATTCACCCAACAAGATCAAATTAGAACGAATTTGTATGATGTTGTGGGCAAGGAAATAAAACCAATGACCTTCATTAAAATATGTAGTCTAAACTTTTTTTTATTTGAAATAATCTTAGTTTTAATATTTGTGCTCCTATACTATATATCATATGTTTATTTATGTAGTTTATATGTTATTATTCATTGGATGTATGTTAGTTTTTTTTTTAAATTTTGATTTAAATCTTAGGGTTAATATTCAAGAAAGTTTATAAATATGTGTGAATACATCAAACTAATATAAAAAAAAATTGCAATAAATAATCTCAATTAACATATAAATTGATTTAAAAATATTCCTTAATATCATGAAAGAAATAATGCATATATTATTCATTTTCTAAAATGTAGTCATTAATGATAATTTGCGGTTTAATTTATTCATGTGCATTGTGACATGGAATTGTGCAACAATCCAAATGCTTTTTAGGTGTGTTTATGTTTTTGAAAAAATTTAAAATATTTTTTTATTTTTTAAAATTAATATTTTTTTAAATATTTTTAAATTATTTTAATGTGCTGATATCAAAAATAATTTTTAAAAAATAAAAAAAATATTATTTTAAAATAAAAAAATATTTTGAAAAACACTGCTACCACTCCAACTATCACTTTACCTTACTGTTCGCTGGACCACTGAAAAAAACGTGTTTTCCTTCTATAAATTAGATTTTTAGTTTTGAAAATTTTAAATTTTATCCTTAAAATTTTTTTTTTAATTCGACTCTTCCAAACTAAAATTCTTATCTACATTCCTGGTTGGAGGATGAAAAAACTATCATGAACAGTAAGATGTATGCTAAACTCATTAATTTAAGTAAATCTTGAACCATTGATTCTCTATTACTGATTTTAACTGTTCAGTTGTTGACTTAATTATTCTTGTTAGGAGAGATAAAAGAATAACTAGTAAAGTTTTATCTTATGTTGGAATTTGATTTAGGGTGTATGTAGTTTTTTAGTGAATAATGTTTTTTAAAAGTATTTTTTATATAAAAGTATATAAAAATATTTTTTTTAATTTTTTAATTTTTAATATCAAAACAATTTAAAAAAATTAATTTAATATTTTTTCAAACTAATTTAAATACAGTATAAAACACAAAAGCAAAGAACTTTAGGAAGGGAATGCATTTTCATGTTTGTAGTTAGCATAATTATAATACACATGGATTTATATTAGTGGGATCATAGTATCAAGAAAATGTACAAAATTTTTGTTTTCTATTCAATTATAAAGGAGAATGGTTGCTGCGTGGCACAAGGGATCCAAGATCGATGGAGGAGGGTTATTGCAATATAAGTCTAGATTCTCAGCTCGTCTTGCTAAGTGAATTACACAAAGCCCCCTCTAAAGATATGGTGCCGAGTCCACTGCTGGGGTCTGAAGTACAATCATATCCCAACAAACTTTCATGTATCAAAACAATCACAAACACACGCGCATTATAACATACTTTAAGAATTATTATTATTGTGGATTACAATAATAATTTATAATAATTTTTTTTTGCTAATTTTTTTTTAAAATTATTTTTTTTTAACTTTTCTAATTTTTCTTTTTTTTTAATTTATTTTTTCTTTTGTTTTTTCTAAAATTATTTTTGTTGATTTTACTTTTTAAATATTAACCTGGTTAAAATTTTTACTTTGTAATTTTTTTCTTTAAAATACCGTGGATTGTTCCGATGTTTTTCCACATAGTTTTTCTATTTTATTTCTTTATTTTTCAAAATTATATTTGTTGATTTTTTTATATGGAGCTGATTGAGAATTTAGTTTTGTAATTTTTTTCCTTTAAAACATTGTTGATTGCTACAGTGTTTCTCCGCATGTTTTTTTATGATTTTCTCTGAAATTATCTTTTTTTATTTTATTTTTTAATATTAAGCTGGTTAAAAATTACAGTTACAATATATGAAGAAAGCACTGTAACTTTCCTCGAAAATTACTGTTGATTGCTACATTGTTTTTTTCCACATGGTTTTTTTTTCTGTTTTTGTTATGTTTTTCCCTAAAATTATCTTTATCAATTTTATTTTTTAAATATTAAGTTGATTAAGAATTACAATTACAAGTAAATACAAGTTTTTCCTCACAAAACACTATGGATTAATACAGTTTTTTCTCACATGGTTTTTTTCCAGTTTCTTTTGTGTTTTCTTTTTTTGTAATATTTTTTTGCAAAATTAGCTTCGTCGATTTTTTTTTTAATATTGAGTGGTTAAAATTTAACTTTGTAATAAAGCTTAATCATGTGAGGAAAGCATTGTAACTTTGCTCATAAAACATTGTGGATTGCTACAGTGTCTCTCCGCATGGTTTTTTTGTTATAATTTATTTTCAAATTATCTTTTTCAATTTTATTTTTTTAATATTGAGTTGTTTGTGAATTACAATTATAAGTCATTACAAATAAGGCTTAAACATGTGGGAAAGCACTGTAGCTTTCATCACAAAACACTGTGAATTGCTACAATGTTTCCAACATGATTTTTTTTCCTTTTTTTGGTGTTTGTTTTGTTATTTTTTTTCCTAAAATTGTCTATGTTGATTCTTTTTTAATATTGAGTTGATTAAGAATTTATCTTTGTTATTTTTTTCTTTAAAACACTGTGAATTGTTGCAGTGTTTTTTCATGTGATTTTTTTATGATTTTTTCCAAAATTATCTTTGTCAATTTTTTTTTAATATTGAGTTGATTAAGAATTATAATTACAATAAAGCTAAATTATATGAGGAAATCATTGTAGTTTTTCTCACAAAACACCGTGGATTGCTACAATATTTCTCTAAATGGTTTTTTAGTTTATTTTTTGGGAAAAACGTTATAATTTTCCTCACAAAACATGTCAATTGCTGCAACGTTTTTTCTCATGAGTTTTTTTCCTTCCAAAATTATCTTTGTTGCTTTTTTTTTTTAAATATTAAGTTGGTAGAGAATTTAGCTTTATAATTTATTTTGCTTTTTATTAAATAAAAAGCTAAATCATATGGCGAAAGCACTGTATCTTTCCTCACAAAACACTGTGGATTGCTATAAATCATTTTGTTAAGTCTATAAGTTTTTTATCACCAACACAACTTTTTGTTCCATCATGAAATATTTGCTCCATTATACCTTTAATTTCTATTACTTATCCAGCGCTGATTTACAATTATAACACTATCAAGTGCATTTATTTTATAAGCTTGCAGCAGCGTGCGGACATGTCATCTCATATATATATATATATATATAAACATTTAAAACGTTTAATTTTTATTTATTTAGTGACTAGGAGAGAAGGATAACTAAGTTTATTACAGGCTAAAATTTTAAAGATCAAGAATACCATGAATATATAAATACATTTAAAATCCTTAGTTTTTATTTATTTAAGTTTGACTTGTCAAAAAATTATTACAATTAGTTATGGGGAAACACAAAAAATATTGAATTTTAGTCATCTAAGTCACACCTGTCAAAATATTATATATATATACACACACACACTTCTTAATTGCAAAACAAAATAAAAAATATATATTTTTTAAAAGCTCTTGCATCAGTCTCAGTGGCTTAAAAAAACTCGCCCTAAAGCTTAAATTGTTTTTGGAGTATAGTCTTTTCAGTCAGAAACAACCATCTATCATGAAAACGTTCAACATAAAGTTATTTGAGTAGAATCTTATCAATTGAAAAAACAATGATTTTTTTGTACGCGGGCCATCCTATTATGGGTCCTTAACATCGTTGCATGGCTATTTTATTGTGGGTTCCTAACACTGTTACGCATGCTGCCTCATTGTAGATCCCTAACACCTTTGTACAGGCTACCCAATCATGGGTGTCTAACATCTTTGTGTTGTCCATTTTATCATGGATCCCTAACACCTTTTATGGATTGCATCTTCGTTGATCCTACCACCATGATTTCCAATAACATCACATAACAACAAACCACAAACAATCATTGGACTTCGATACCAATTAGCATATTCAAGAGTGAAGGGTAACAATATTTATTACAAGTCAAAATCCTCAAAAACGAAGAGCACCGTAATAATGAAAAGACATCCAAAATATTCAACTTTTATTCATTCAAGTTTTACTTATCAAAAAGCTATTTCATCTCTTTATTATATATATATATATATATATATATATATATATATAAAGGCTTATTTATCTTTAACATTCATTAAATATTTAATTAATAAATCTAATATTTGATTAATGAATCTAGAATAAATATAAAATCCTTAGGATAAAATTCTTTGCAAAGAAAATTATAAAGTTGTTATAATTATGAGATTCTTATTGCATTAAAACAGTGTTTCTAAATGTTCTATTAAGATTAAATATTAATTGGAGTTGTTTACACTGATATTTATTATGAAAGAAAGTGATTGTTCTCATAAACTAAGGTATGATGGATATCTAGAACTAATATGTAGATGCTTATCAAATAACATGTACATTGAACTGATCTACATAAGAATTTCATATAAAGAGATCACTTGTGTCTATAGAAAAGCCTACGTGACAGTTGTGTAAGTGATCCTTAGACTTGAGATCATTAAGTTATTTTATATAGGGAGTGTTATATTTTGATCTTGCTACACATTGTCCTAATCAAGGGTAACAAATTAGTATATATTGAGTATAACATGAATTATATGAAGCTATTTAAGTAATTAAGGGAGGATTCATCACTCATTGTGAGTTAGGAAAAATTTCTCATCATGTTTTCAAATAATATTGATTGTAAATCTTTGTGTAAGGTGGAATGAGATTTGAAAAGAGTTTTAAATTTTATTCAAAAAATCAATGACTATGGTGTTGAAAAAAACATGATTTAACAAAGTATAAACACTCTATGCTATAATATCTAAATCAGAATATTATTGATGAAGGATAATAATTACACTAAGAAACTGGTCATTAAAATATTAAGTCAAATCTCTTATGACTTTCCTAATATTTGAAGGATTATGACATGTTGCTAGATTTTGTACTTGGTCTTTAAATATAAATCAATCAATTGTTAAATTGATAATAAATTAATTTGTTTAATTTATTTAATAATATTATATTTATGATTGTGATTTATATTTAGGCTAACTTATTAGAGAACTTAATGGGTCACATGCAAAAAAACCATTGGTCAGAAATTAAAATGAGATAATTAACCAAATATAACTTGATTGTAAATAAATTTTAGAAATTAAGGGCTAGAATGTAATTAATATATGAAATTACAATTCTAGATCTAGAAACAATCAAGGACTTGATTGAATAAATTTCTAAAATTAGCCTAAAATAATATGTGATATTATTTAAGGAGCAAATTGATATTTTGTTATTTATAGAGTTTTTAGATTTCTCTATATATAGATTGTTATGTCTTTTATTTCCTATGTGTTATGATGTAAATTGTGAGTAAAGTACAACACGTAAACACCTAAAATACAAAAGAAAAGAGCCAACATTCTAAAATATAGCAATCCCTCTTTTCTAAAATGGTTTAGGAGATTTCTCACTGGTGGTTCGTATGGATCATCGTTAGAGTGCAAACATTTGGACGACTTATAGTTTGCGACAATCTAGCCTTAAAGTATTTATTCAAAGCTGAAAAGAACATTTGATCTTCAAGTAATCTTTGTATAAATCGTAAACAACTCTAGATTTATCTAACGAGAACTCAAAATAATTTTATAGTTTCCGCTATGTGTTTTAGAAAACCCAACACTTCGAGCCCTAACATTCACATTATACCAATAGCTTATTTGAAAAGAAAAAAAAACCTCAGCTACAGTGTACACACTGTTGGAGTGGAGCCTTAAAGGGAATTGATCTACAGTCTTTTTGAACTCCCAGGGTTTTTGGCTTGAAACCTTAAGTTCTTGACTGCCCGACTGATGCCTCGTTATCATGGAAAAGAAAGAAAGAAAGAAAGAAAGAAAGCGTCAATCCATTTCAATTGTTAAGAAGAAGTTGAGGTTAAATGTAGCAATTTGTTCTTGATTGTATCATTATTAGCGACCTAATGGTTGGAGTCAAAGCCTACAGCTTATATTAATCGATCAGATTTGCTACGACAACAATCTAATGGTTAAATCGTTTTAATGATCTTTTTGTCATAGTTTTATCTATCTTTTTATTACCGAAGCAATCTACTGGAACTTGATCGGAGAGTGTGCTAATTAAGACTATAGAGCTGCTGCATGTGCCATATGGAATCCCCATTAATTGACCATCCATTCTTGCGAAACCTTAGTGTTGACCGTGAATCACGATGCACAGCTTAGAAATATTAATTATTAATTATTAGTGATCAAATGTTAAATCACAATAGCTAGCAGAATGATTGGTTGATAATGTGGAATCCTGACAATTAACTGATTGACTTCCTTTATTTCGTCGGAGCAAACAGTATATATATTCTATTAATGGGGTTGCTTCTTAATTTTTGGTGTCCAAGCCGAGGATTTTTATAAAACACTCACATGATTAAGCCTTCGTGGTAGGTCTTAGAATAATACGTTTTTTCGTAATGGTTAAAGAATATATTTGGAACATTTTCATCATTAATTGAGGTAAAATCCCATCCTCAAGAATGTATCTACTATCTAGGGTGTTTTGTAAGATAAATTCTTTTAGATGCTGGTTTTAAATTTTAAATTAAAAAAATCAAGAAAGAATAAACTCTTTTTTTATTTATTTGCCCATAAAATTTTTAAAATAGGATTTGAGATATAAAATTAGCTAGGATTTATGTGTGTATTAATTAATTTTTAATCACATATTTTTGTAGTTAATGTAACTATTATTTGAATATTGTGAGATTAACTTAATTAATTAAAAAAAGGAATATATACCAGCCAGTTCTCAAACAGAAATCTACTTAAGCTTCTGAAAATGTCAGAAACTAATTAATTAATAGCACTTCATTTACCACACACATTCGAAGTAGGCAGACTAAAAACCAAGATATCATTAGTTGGAGAATGTGGAGAACACAGGTATGCTGACAAATGGCAAATGCTTAAGTTGTTAATTTCGAGTAAATTCTATTTATAATTAAGGGTCAACTTTCCAATTAAAGGTGCACGTGTGAGAGATTACCAACAACAAATAATATTATATTTTCATTAATAATTGCTTATTAGAGACCTTTTCTTTTTGTCCTCCTTACAACTTTTAATCACAAAATAAAATATTTCCATTGCTTGATTTTAGGTCTCCCAATTTCCAACCACATAAAAAACTACATCATTGAACTATACTATGGTGTAGATGATGTTCAATTTTTTTTTTTGTAAAAAAATATTTAGATGATGCTAATATTTTTTTCTACTAGAAAAAAATTAAATCGTATGAGAGTTGACTCAATATAACCTAGTTAACTTTACAAATTTAAAAACAACCTAAACGACCCGTAAAAATATTGTTTAACTAAATTTTTTTTGAGATGATATCTTTTTTTAATATTAAGATAATAACATATTGAATTGACTTGGGTCAACCTGAGTTAATATGTCAAATTTATGATCCGAGTTATAAGACTACAATAACTCTATAAAAAGCAAATTAAAATAAATTATAAAGCCAAATTCTCAATCAACCCAATATTGAATGATAAAATTAAAAAAAATCAATTAAAAAAGAACCTAAAAAAATAATCCAAGTTAACCTGTCAAACCTGTGACTCGAGTCATAAAACCAATATAATCTCTTAGAAAAAATAAGAAAAAAATAATTTAATTGGGGTTAAAATACTAAGACTCATACACCTGATCATTATTAGACCACGATATCCTCCTTGAAAACAAATCAAAATAGATTATGAATCTTAATTTCTAATTGATCTAATGTTGAATGATAACATTAATAAAAAGACATAAAAAACAACTAAAGTCAACTTGGGTTAACTCATTAAGCCCTATTTCTAGGTCATGAGGCTGAAGTAACCTAATAGAAAGTAAATAAAACAAATCATGAAACTT